>CABDYF010000227.1_pt1 | contig 11002 bp, 11 predicted proteins | sample 3131951 | NCBI WGS metagenome assembly CABDYF01 (sample SAMEA5534337, study PRJEB31848) | metagenome | biome: tundra; feature: field; material: soil | place: USA | collected 2013-05 | depth 0.45 m | reverse complement strand
TATGCCAAGCAAAAATTTAATCCAAACTTAAACAGCGAAGTTGTTATAAGTGAAAGAGAAAAAGAAGTGCTTACATTAGTTTGTATGGAATATACTGCCCACGAAATTGCTCAAAAAATGGAGATAAGCGCAAGAACCGTTGAGGCTATAAAAGATAGGCTGATGGAGCGTTTTGGCGTAAAAAATTCAGTAGGATTAGTATTTTATGCAATGAAAAATTCCTTGATAGATTAAAAATTTAAAAAATCATTTCGGGGATATCCCCTTCAACAATTAACCTGCCGGCAGTTTTGTTTTTGATCTCATCAACAGTTACACCCGGAGCTCTTTCCAACAATTTAAATCCACTTTCTGTTACATCTAATACGGCTAATTCTGTAACGATTTTTTTTACACACTTTACACCGGTTAATGGCAATGTACATTTTGGCAACAACTTAGATTCACCTTTAGGATTTGTGTGCATCATAGCTACAATAATATTTTTTGCACTTGCTACCAGGTCCATTGCTCCACCCATTCCCTTAACCATTTTACCCGGAATTTTCCAGTTTGCAATATCACCTGTATCACTTACTTCCATAGCACCTAAAACAGTGAGATCAACTTTTCCTGCCCGTATCATTCCAAAACTCATAGCACTATCAAAAAATGCTGAGCCAGGCAATGTAGTTATTGTTTGCTTTCCTGCATTTATCAGATCAGGATCTTCTTCTCCTTCAATAGGAAAAGGCCCCATGCCGAGCAAACCATTTTCGGATTGAAGAATTACATTTATATTTTGAGGAATATAATTAGCCACCAAAGTTGGAATACCAATTCCAAGATTTACATAATACCCATCTCTTAATTCTTTTGCAATCCGCTTTGCAATTTGATTTTTATCTAACATTATTTGGCTACGCTTTGTACAGTTCTCTGTTCAATTCTTTTTTGATAATTGTCTCCTTTAAAAATTCGATGAACATAAATACCAGGAGTATGAATATTATTGGGATCCAGTTCTCCTGCTTCTACCAATTCTTCCACTTCAGCAATGGTAACTTTGCCAGCCATCGCCATCAAAGGGTTAAAATTTCTGGCAGTTTTTTTATAAATAAGATTACCCTGTGTATCGCCTTTCCATGCCTTTACTATTGCAAAATCTGCATCAAATGCATATTCCATTAAATATTGTTTTCCATTAAACTCACGAATTTCTTTTCCTGCAGCTACTTCGGTACCAACACCTGCAGGAGTAAATATTGCAGGTATGCCATAACCGGCAGCCATACAACGTGTAGCTAATGTACCTTGCGGAATTAATTCTGCCTCAAGCTCTCCATTTAGTAATTGTCTCTCAAATTCTGCATTTTCTCCTACATAAGATGAGATCATTTTTTTTACCTGCTTTTGCTGAAGCATTAATCCAATACCAAAATCATCTACACCTGCATTATTGGAAATACAGGTAAGATTTTTAATTCTTTTCTTTACTAATGCAGCAATGCAATTTTCGGGAATGCCGCACAATCCAAAACCTCCTAACATCAATACTGCTCCATCATTTATATCAGTTACGGCATCATCAGCATTTTTATAAACTTTATTAATCACGCTAAATTTATTTATTGCTTACAGTATCCTTCAACATTCTTTTTTTTGTAAGCGGAATCTCTAAATTACTTTTTCTTGTTTGCTGAGCATTTATACTATCCAACATTGTTCTCATTATATCAGGATGATTTGTATAATAAGTATAACTCTTTTCAAATTGTTCTTCACTAATGTTATGAATTAAAAATACTTTCTTAGTAAGCTTAACACTTTCATCAGCTAATGATTTAGCTGAATCACTTTTAACTAATTGCTGAGAGAGGGCATCCGCTCTTAAAACATCCCATAATACCTCCTGCATTTTTTTTGGTTTAATAATTCCCGATGGCGTTGACTCTTTGCAGGAATAAAAGAAAACTGAAATCGAAATTATTACAATGCATCTTATCATTTTAATCCTTCTTTATATTTAGAAGTGTTTGAAATATCCAGGCGCTGCAGATATTCCAAAGCTTTTGATTTTTCCGGTGGTGAAGCTTTAGAAAATATTTTTATTAACTCCTGTGTTTTTCCCTGAAAGAAAAACTGTAAGATCATAGTATTTGGATTATCGGTATTAAAATTATTCAGCAGACTTAGAACATTTAAAATTTCATTTCGTGCTACAATCTCTTCTTCATATAATTTATCCATACCCATTCTATAAAATCGATAATATGCATCATGAATAAGTGTATAACGACTGTTGAGTAAATTTTCTACCAGCCAGTAACGATTTCTCGTTCCGTCAAAGGCTTTCCAACCTGAAATATTTCTCCCCTCAGGTGCATTGTTTACAATGTTTTGGGCTTTTTGAAAATAAAGATCACCTCCTCTTTGAGAAAAAGAATCATAATCCAATCCAAGAATAATGTTGATATAATAAGCAATTACAGCAGTAAGATTAGCAACCAGAGGGTCTGTTCCTGCAACACGATTTTCATTAAATTCCAATTGCTGAAATTCAGAATATTTAAAGATTATCTCATTATCCTGGAAATTAATTATAGGTGATAAATAAGATGAATTAAATACAGGGCGGGCTGATTGAATGGTTAATGATGCTTTATACACATTTGCATCGTTAGTAGATTCAAGATTTAATAGAAAGCTGCAATCAATTTTTTCTTCAGGAGAAAAATTATCAGTTGTCCACTTACGGTTATTGATAAAGTTGTTTAAAGCAGTTTGCAGAGTTTGAAAAGTTTTCTTATCTACATTTCCTCCTACCCTGTTTGATAATACATTTATCCTTGCACGTAATTCCTGCGCCTTTACAACGTTTACAAATAAAAAAATAGTAATAGCAAAAAATAATCTACACATTTTTGTATTGAATGATGGTGTTTACAATGTCTTTAGCAACAAGTTTTTTAGATTTTTTTTCAAAATGGAATTCATTTCCATGTTTATCAAAAATAGCAATTTTGTTAGTGTCAGTACCAAACCCTGCTCCTTCATCATTTAATGAATTCAAAACGATAAGGTCAATGTTTTTCTTTTCTAACTTAGATAACGCATTTTCTTTTTCATTATTGGTTTCTAAAGCAAACCCAACTATTATTTGATCTTTGTTTTTTTGCTCTCCCAGTTGTTTTAAAATATCATTTGTTTTTTTTAAACTAAGCGTAAAAACATTTTCTGTCTTTTTAATTTTTTTTAATGAAAAATTCTGTGGCATATAATCGGCAACCGCTGCAGCCATTACAGTTATATCTATTTTTGAAAAGTTGTTCATGCAAGCATCATACATTTCCTGGGCTGAGGTAACTTTTACTGTATGTATATTTTTACTAACATCTATATCGGATGGACCTAAAATTAAGGTAACATCTGCTCCCCTGCCGGCAAATTCTTCGGCAATTGAAACACCCATTTTGCCCGAAGAGTGATTACTAATAAACCTTACAGGATCTATAGCTTCATGAGTAGGACCGGCTGTTATTAAAACTTTCTTGCCTGCTAATTCATTGCTTTCAAAAAAAAAATTGTGCAGGTATTGCATAATTTGTGCCGGTTCTGCCATTCGTCCGTCGCCAAATAAACCACTGGCTAATTCTCCATTGTCAACAGGTATTATATTATTTCCAAAAGATCTTATCTTATCAATATTTAATTTGGTTGAAGGATGATGCCACATATCTTCATCCATTGCAGGAGCAACTATTACCGGGCAGGTTGCCGATAAATATATTGCGAGCAATAAATTATCGCAAAATCCATTTGCCATTTTTGCCAGTGTATTGCAACTTAAAGGAGCTATCAACATAACATCAGCCCATCGCCCAAGGTTAACATGATTAGCCCAGGAAGTTTCATTAAAAAGATCAATTAAAACTTCATTTTTTGATAATGTAGAAAAGGTAAGCGGTGATACAAAATCTTTTGCCGAGGGGGTCATTATCACTTTTACTTCTGCACCGGCTTTTATTAATAAGCGAACTAATAAAATAGCTTTATAAGCAGCAATGCTGCCTGTAACTCCTACTAATATTTTTTTACCGGAGAGCATTAAATAAAAACGACGATTAAAAACAATCGTCGCTAAAATTATATTTTCTTATTTAAAGATTAGCATAAACTTTAAAGAAGTATTTAAACATTTAACTAAAAAGATCGTCTTCATTTTTACGATAATATACCTTGTCATCCATAAACTCGGTAGTTGCTAATAAAGCAGGGTTAGGCATTCTTTCGTATGCTTTGGAAATTTCAATTTGCTCTTTATTTTCATGGATTTCCTCAAGGCTATCCGTATGGCTTGCAAATTCTTCCAGTTTATTATGCAATTCTTCTTTTAAAGAAATATTAATTTGGTTGGCTCTTTTAGCTATAACAGCAATAGATTCATATAAATTGCCGGTTTTAGCTTTAATATCTGTTAGGTTTTTTGTTTCTACAACATTGCTTGTGTTAGCGCTTTGTTGTCGTCTTAGCTTGCTCATTTTGTAATTCTTTAATGTGATTTAAACTTAAGTTATTATAATCTTGTGCGTCTTTTAATAATTTACTTTCGGGATATCTATCAGTAAAATCATTAAACTCTGATAGTACCTTCTCATACCGTTCCTGCTGCTTTTCGGCTACACTTAATTTTGCAAATTGATAAAATGATTTAATGCTCATTAATTTGTATTCGTCTCCTTTTACTGATTCGGGGTAGTTATTTAATAAATTTGTAAACGCAATACCTGCAGCCCTGTAATGCTGTAATTTATAATATAATTCTGCACTTTTAAACTCCTTAACTTCCAGTTTAGCACGGCTTTTATCAATAACGTCAAGCGCACTTTTTAATCTTGAAGAGTTTGGATGTGTATTAATAAATGTTTGCATCATACCAATTGCCTTTGATGTATTAGTTTGTTCCAAATCAACCTTGGGTGATTCAAGATAGTATGTATAGGCATGCATATAAGCTATTTCCTCTTCTTTTGGACTATTAGGAAAAACTTCTAAAAATCCTTTAAAAAGATTTTCAGCATCAGCATAATTTTTTTGAAAATAGGAGCAGTATGCATACTTATAATATAGATCCTCAAATTTTTGCGTGCCTTTAAATACAGGAAACAATTCTATATATAATTGTTCTGCCTGCTTATACTTCTTTTTATAAAAATATTCATCCGCCTTTTTCAGTTGATAATCATAGTCCTTACTCTTAAGAACTTTACTAAAATCACTGGTACAGGAGACAACAGCAAAAGAGGTAATCAATAATATGCTTAATAATCTCATAAAGAAGCGCAAATTTACGTTTTTAAACAGATATTTTTATAAAAATACCTTTTATCAGGCTTATTAAATTTAAGATTGGCAAATAAACAGGTGATTTAATAATATATTATGAAAAACCCTTCGATTGCCCGAAGGGCCTTCATTAAGCAAAAAGTGAAACTTGCCTGCTTTACACAATAAAAATAAGTATAGATGACAGTAAACATTTCTATAATTTCAGTAATTATCTGTTTCTGCACTATATTGCCTGCTTATCATTATGCATTTCCCAAAAAACCTTATAGCGGAAGAATTAAGAACTTTTGAAAAAAAGTTTGAAGAAGCAGTTAAAAGCCAAACCTCTTTACTTGACCGCATAATGAAATATATTATTAAGCGAAAAGGCAAACAATTAAGACCCATGTTTGTTTTTTTAAGTGCTAAACTTCATGGCCCCGTAAATGAATCTACTTACCGGGCAGCCGCATTGGTAGAATTATTACATACGGCTACTTTAGTGCATGATGATGTTGTAGATGAATCACTGGAAAGAAGAGGCTTTTTTTCAATAAATGCGTTATGGAAAAATAAAATTGCAGTATTGGTTGGCGATTATCTTCTTTCAAAGGGATTGTTGCTTGCAACCGAAGCAGGAGATTTTAAACACCTCCATATTTTATCAGATGCTGTTAAACAAATGAGCGAAGGCGAATTGCTGCAAATTGAAAAAGCAAGAAAATTAAATCTCAAAGAAGATATATATTTTGAGATTATAAGAAGTAAAACCGCATCACTGCTTTCTTCGGCATGTTGTGTTGGGGCATGGAGTACAAGTAAAGATGAAACTATTGCTGAAAAAATGAAACTTTTTGGTGAAAAAGTAGGGATTGCCTTCCAGATAAAAGATGATCTGTTTGATTATGGAAATGAAAATATTGGTAAGCCAACAGGCAATGATATTAAAGAAAAAAAATTAACGCTTCCATTAATTTTTACATTGAATAATGTAGAAGCTTCAAAAAAACGAGAGATAATTTATATTATCAAAAACCAAAATAAAAATCCAAAAAAAATAAAAATAGTTTTAGATGCAGTAACAAATGCCGGTGGAATAACTTATGCAACTAAAAAGATGAATGAATACAGAGATGAGGCATTATCTATTTTATATCAATTTCCTGAAAGCGACATCCGCAAAGGTTTGGAAGAATTAGTAAGGTATACAACAGACAGAAAATATTAAATACAGTGCAAAAAAGATGGAACATATTAAAAGCAGATGAAGAAAAAGTTGAGGCGTTACAACGATCCCTCACCATTAGTAAAGTATTATGCAAAATACTTGTGCAACGAGGTATCGATACATTCAATAAAGCCAAAAACTATTTTCGTCCGCAGTTATCTCATTTGCATGATCCGTTTCTTATGAAAGACATGGACAAAGCGGTTGATAGAATTTTATCAGCAATAAAAGAAAATGAAAAAATTCTTGTCTTTGGAGATTATGATGTTGATGGCACCACTTCTGTTGCCTGTATGTATAGGTTCCTTAAAAAAAAATTACAACCACAAAATATTGAATTCTACATTCCTCACAGATACAGGGAAGGATACGGTATAAGTAAGATGGGTATTGACTTTGCTAAAGAAAATAATTTCATGCTTATCATCTCACTTGATTGCGGAATTAAATCAATTGATCTTATTGCTTATGCTAAAACTTTAGGTCTTGACTTTATAGTTTGCGATCACCATTTACCTGATGATGTATTACCACCTGCAATTGCAATTTTAAACCCAAAACAAAAAGATTGTAACTATCCTTATAAAGAATTATGTGGTTGCGGAGTTGGCTTTAAACTTATCACTGCGCTTTCACAACGCCTGAATATTCCTGAAAATGAATATCTCTCTTACCTGGATCTTGTTGCAACAGCAATTGCAGCTGATATTGTACCGCTAACAGGAGAAAACCGTGCGCTAGCTTTTTATGGCTTAAAAAAAATAAATGAAAATCCTTGCGCTGGTATAAAAGCTTTGATGCAGCTAAGCGGCGTTAAAACAAAATTCAGTATAAACAATGTTGTTTTTATAATTGCTCCAAGAGTAAATGCTGCGGGCAGAATGGATGACGCAAGAAAAGCGGTATTAATGTTTGTTGAAGATGATTTTAATAATGCCCTGGAATATGCAGAAATGCTTCATAGTGATAATATTGACAGAAAAGATGCTGACAGCACAATTACGGAAGAAGCATTATCCATAATTGATGGTGATGAAATTCTAATGAAAAGAAAATCAACAGTTCTATTTAGATCACATTGGCATAAAGGTGTTGTAGGAATTGTTGCCTCAAGATTAATAGAAAAATATTATCGTCCTACAGTTGTATTAACACAAAGCGGCGAGGTGGTTTCGGGCAGCGCAAGAAGTGTTACAGGCTTTAATTTATATGAAGCTATCCATGCATGCCGTGAGCATCTGATTGGCTATGGCGGACACTTTGCGGCTGCAGGTTTAACTATGCTTCCTGGCAGTGTAGAAGCCTTCAGCAATAAATTTGAGGAGATAGTTGAATCTATTATCGAGCCTCATTTATTGATACCTGAAATAATAATTGATGCCGAAATAAATTTTAAAAATCTTACCAAAGGATTTTACAATATTATCACTCAAATGGAACCTTTTGGTCCGGAAAATATGCGACCTGTTTTTATCACTAAAAATGTTGTTGATACTTCATGGTCAAAGATTGTAAAGGAACAACATGTCAGATTCATCGTAAAACAGGATAATATTATTTTCACAGGAATAGGATTCAACATGGCAGATAAATTTTATTTACTGCAAATGAATAAACCACTCGATATAGTTTATACTTTGGATGAAAATGAATGGAATGGAGAAAAACATTTGCAACTTAAAGTGATTGATATAAGATTAACAGAAATGCAATCAGCTTAATAAAATTTGATGAAATATTTTTACTACCTGAGATTATTTTTTTTCATCTCTTTTAACTGGAATATAAAATTGGCATGGTTCACTGTTTACCATGAAATAAGAGGAGAAAAAAAATACAACATCAACACCAGTAAAATAGAAGATGTAAAAAAGCTTTCAATCAAAGGAGATAATATTGAACATGCAGAACTTTACCAGGGAGCAAACTATTATTTACTGGAAAAAGTTTTTGATCATCTTCAAACCATAGAAGCCAACCAAAGCATTCTTGATTTTGGATGCGGCAAAGGCAGAGTGCTTACTGTTGCTGCTTATTATGGATTTTCAAAAATTACAGGTGTTGAATTTGCCAAAGAGTTATGTGATGTGGCAAGAAAAAATATTATACCTGTGCAGCAAAAATTTCCTCAGAAAATATTTAATGTTATCCATGCCAATGCGGTTGATCATAAAATCGAGAATGATACAAATGTGTTTTTCTTCTTTAACCCTTTTGATGAAGTTGTAATGCTTGCTGTGGCAAAAAATATTTTACAATCTTTAAAAGAAAATCCACGGGAAGTTTATGTTGTTTATTTAAACCCGGTTCATAAAGAAATATTTATTAGTGCAGGTTTTGAACAAATATATCACTTCGAAAAATTGAAGTATATACAGGCAAGTGTATTTATGAAAGTTGTACAAAGTACGATGTAAGATGTATGACTACATTCTTATAAACTTTCCAAGTCTCCCCTTTCGGGGGGAGACCTGCCTGCCGGACAGGCAGGTTTAGAGAGGGTTAAACTTCTAAAATTATATTGCTCTTTTTTTGTCCCTGCATCATTTCTACGCTCCTGTTTATAAAATTGGTAAGCTCACTACCTTTCAATAATCCCTGTGAAAGCAAAGCCAGATCAGTTAAATTTCTTACCTGCTTTTGCTGCTTTTCTTTATCATCTTCTCTTAAAATATTTTTATAGACAGGATGATTACCATTAATGGTTAAAGTAACTTCTTCGGGCATGTTGCCATAAAAACTTCCCATGCCGCCGCCATGCTGCGCCATATCTTTCATACGCCTCATAAATTCAGGACGGGTTGCAATTACAGGCGGAGTTTCAGGATTTAATCCTTTTACTTCAACAGACACATGCATTTCAGGAACCTCTACCTTAAATAATTCTTTTAGTTTTGTTTCTTCATCTTTTGATAATACGCTTTCCGCATGTTCCACTTTATCAATAAGATTTTCTGTAATATCGGCATCAACTCTCACAAACTGAACATCCGTCCACTTCATTTCCATATTATTAATAAACGCAGCATCAACAATGGTTTCAAGCTTTACAACTTTATAGCTTCTTTTAATTGCAGCCTGTATATAACTATCCTGCTGAACCGGATCAGTTGTGTACAGCATTACCAATTTTCCATCTTTATTTTTTTGTATACTTTCCGTTGCAGTTTTGTACTCTTCCAAAGTATAAAACTTCTGTCCTCCCCCACCGGGGGAGTTAGAGGGGGCGGCATCTTCAAATATGTTGAACTTATTTGCTTTCTCTAAAAATTTATCATCAGTCATCATACCATACTTAACAAACAATCCAAGGCTCTCCCACTTTTCTTCAAAAGATTTTCTGTCATTATTAAATATCTCTTCTAATTTATCAGCAACCTTTTTTGTAATGTGAGCATTTATCTTTTTTACATTGGGGTCACCCTGCAAATAACTTCTGCTCACATTTAAAGGAATATCCGGACTGTCAATTACACCATGAAGCAGCATTAAAAATTCAGGGACAATATCCTTTACTTCATCAGTTACAAAAACCTGGTTGCTGTATAATTGAATTTTATCTTTTTGAATTTCGTAACGCTCTTTTATTTTAGGAAAATATAAAATGCCTGTAAGGTTAAAAGGATAATCCACATTCAGATGTATCCAGAACAAAGGCTTTTCTCCGAAGGGATATAATTCCTTATAAAAATTTTCATAATCCTCTGCGGTTAATTCACTAGGTTTTCTTGTCCATGCCGGGTTTGGATTGTTGATCTGCTTGTCTTCTCCAGAGGAGTCCTCACCGACAAACATAATAGGCACAGGCAGGAATTTGCAGAACTTTTCAAGAATAGTTTTAATTCTTTCAGGCTCTAAAAACTCTTTGCTTTCTTCATTTATAAAAAGAATAATATCTGTTCCTCTTTTTTCTTTTTCTGTTTCTTCCAAAGTGTATTCGGGGCTGCCGTCACATTCCCACCTTACAGCTTTTGCATCTTCTCTAAAGCTCTTGGTATAAATTTCAACCTTATCACTCACCATAAAAGAAGAATAAAAACCAAGTCCAAAATGCCCGATAATATTGGCTTCGTTCTTTCCTTTGTATTTTTCTAAAAATTCTTCAGCGCTGCTAAATGCTACCTGGTTTATATATTTATCAACTTCCTCCGCCGTCATACCAACACCTTTGTCAGAAATGGTCAGCGTCTTTTTTTCCTTATCGATCTTTATTTCAATATTGGTATCAGCGATCTCTCCTTTTACTTCTCCGATGGAAGAAAGTGTTTTTAATTTTTGCGTAGCATCTACTGCATTACTTACCAATTCACGAATAAATATTTCATGATCGCTGTATAGAAATTTTTTGATTATTGGGAAAATGTTCTCGGTCTGAACACGAATAGATCCTTTTTGCATATAGATAATTTTGCCGTGCAAATTTCAAATAAAGTGCCACATTCAATTTGCTGACAACATGGCAAAAAA
>CABDYF010000225.1_pt1 | contig 11044 bp, 6 predicted proteins | sample 3131951 | NCBI WGS metagenome assembly CABDYF01 (sample SAMEA5534337, study PRJEB31848) | metagenome | biome: tundra; feature: field; material: soil | place: USA | collected 2013-05 | depth 0.45 m | reverse complement strand
GTATTTTAATTTATCGAGCTTAAATCCATTATGATGCAAATGATCATAAAATTTTTTTGCAGCCGCAGGAGGTTCTCCATCACCATGTGTGCTGATCACAGCTAAAAAATATTCTTCTTTGGTAAGATCGTTCAGCCGGTACTGATCAAGGCTTTGCACCTTTGCATGAATGCCCTGCCTCTTTGCTTTTGCAGCAAACTCAGTAGCCAGTTTTTTTGAATTACCGGTTTCCGTGCCGTAAGCAATCGTAATTTTATTTACGCCGTTTTTTACAACAGGCTGCTCTTCTTTTGATAATTGCTTTGATACTATGCCATTCAGATAACCGTTCATCCAGATAAGCTCTTCGCTTGTTGAGCTGCTTATGAGATTTAATAAATTTTTTAATTTATGCTCTGCTAACATGTTGCTTTTCTTTGTGAGTGTTTGCAATAGGAATGACCGGGCTTGTAATGGGTTTAAAGTAATATTCACTGCTGTTGCTGTTTGCAAGCCATGCAAACTGTTCATACAGTGACACCACTTTCCCAATGATTACGAGCGAAGGAGAGATAAAAGATTGACCCTTTAAGTTTTCTTCATACTCATACAAATTACTGATGTGTACTTTTTGGAATGGTGTTGTTGCCTGTTCAATTACTGCAAGCAATTTATCTTCAGAGATATTTTTTGCTCTCAACTTTTCAACAACCTTATCCAATGTTTCAGACGACATATAAAAAACCAATGTATCATTTGTGTTGGCTAATTCTTTCCAGTATTCATCTGTTACAATATCTGATTTGTAGTAAGTAAGAAAACGAACTGCAGTTGCATAACCTCTTGCAGTAAGCGGAATGCCCGCATAAGCTGCTGCACCTAAAGCTGCCGTAACACCTGGAATGATTTCGTAAGGAATATTATTTGTTACAACGGTTTCCAACTCATCCATGATATTGGAGAAAATAGAAACATCGCCACCTTTTAATCGCACAACTAATTTTCCCTGTAGTGCATATTCAACAATCAGTTTGTTAATGGTTTGCTGTGGAGTAGAAACGCCACGCCTGCATTGCTTACCAACATAAATGATGTCCGCTTCAGCACTAACATATCTATTCAATATATCTTTACTAACCAGGCGATCAGTAAGCACTACATCAGCCTGTTGCAGGTAACGTGCAGCTTTCATGGTGATCAAATCCGGGTCACCGGGGCCTGCACCGGCAAAAATTACTTTCGCTTTTGTTTGTTCGCTCATTTTAATTGCTTGCATTATTTAATACGTAACACTCAACATTCAATAATCAATATTCAATTATCAACTGTCAACGGTCAACCAACAACTGTCAACTATCAACCGGCTTATTGAATCATACACGCCCCAACAGTAACGCAGCTTGTTTCATCAATTAAAATAGCGCCGCCATTCTGTCTTAACTTTTTATAAGAATCAAATGCAACAGGTGATGCTGTTTTAATGGTTGCTTTAATAATGTCATTCAATTCAGCTTTTTCAGGAGAATAATTTTTCTGCAACGTGTTTACGTCTAATTTGTATTCAATGTCTTTCACCACACTTCTTACCACTTTGCTGTTTATCTGTAAGAAATATTTATTGCCGGGCACCAAAGGTTTGTTGCCCATCCAGCACACGAGCGCTTCAAATTCCTGTTCGGTTTTAGGTTGATTATCGCGATGTATGATCATGTCTCCGCGACAAACATCTATATCATCTTCAAGATGCAACACTACACTTTGCGGAGCAAACGCTTCATCAATTTCTTTGCCTCCGATTTCTATAGCTTTAATAGTACTTTCTATTCCGGATGGCTGAACAATTATTTTATCGCCTTTTCGGTAGATACCGCTGATTATCTTACCTGCATAACCCCTGTAATCGTGCAGGTCAGCGACTTGCGGACGAATAACATATTGCACACAGAATCTTGCATCTGTAAGATTGATAACAGAATCCAGTTCAATATTTTCTAAATGATGCAATAAAGATTCACCTTCATACCACGAAAGATTATCAAGTTTATCTACAATATTATCGCCATTCAATGCACTGATGGGAATATACTTTACGTCTTTAAGTTCAAGTGAGTTTGCTACTTTTTCGTAATCAATTACAATATTGTTGTACACGTCCTGCGAATAATTTACAAGGTCCATTTTATTAATGGCTACCACCACATGCGGTATATTCAGCAAAGAAGTAATGATAGAATGGCGGCGTGTTTGCTCTACAACTCCGTTTCTTGCATCCACCAAAATAATTGCCAACTCTGCATTAGATGCGCCGGTAACCATGTTACGTGTGTATTGAATATGCCCCGGTGCATCAGCAATAATGAATTTACGCTTAGGGGTGGAAAAATATTTGTAAGCAACATCAATCGTAATTCCCTGCTCTCTCTCTGCACGCAAGCCATCAGTGAGCAATGCAAGATCAATCTCGCCTTCTTCTTTATTCTTACTTTGTTTTTCAATCGCCTGCAGTTGATCAATCAGAATAGATTTGCTGTCGTACAACAAACGACCAATCAAAGTACTCTTTCCATCGTCAACACTTCCGGCAGTTATAAATCTTAGAATGTCCATACCCCTGTCCCCTAAAGGGAAACTTAGTTTGTATCAGTATTAAATTTGCTTAAAATACTGATGGTTAGAAAAATAAATTATCATTTATAAAAGAGCTTACCCTATTCCCCCTTTAGGGGGTTTGGGGGTTAAAAATATCCGATCGTCTTCCTGTCCTCCATCGCTGCTTCCGATACCTTATCATCAATTCTTGTTTCGCCTCTTTCGCTTGTTTTGGTTGCAATTATCTCGTTAATGATATCATCAATACCGGTTGCATTTGATTCAACCGCAGCAGTACATGTCATATCACCAACTGTTCTGTATCGCACCTTCTTTTTTAGTATTACATCCGTTTGTTCCAGTTGAATATATTCTGACACAGCCACCAACTGGCCTTCATGTTCCAGCACTTCTCTTTCATGAGCGAAATAAATAGAAGGCAATTCGATTTTTTCGCTACGTATATAATTCCATACATCCAGCTCTGTCCAGTTACTAATAGGGAATGCACGAACATTTTCTCCTTTATGAATTTTACCATTGTATATATTCCATAGCTCTGGTCGTTGAAGTTTGGGGTTCCACTGACCAAACTCATCTCTAACAGAAAATATTCTTTCTTTGGCTCTTGCTTTTTCTTCGTCTCTTCTTGCTCCGCCGATAAGTGCATCAAATTTGAACTCTTCAATAATATCAAGCAGCGTATAGGTTTGCAAGGCATTGCGGCTGGCAAACTTTCCCTTTTGTTCGGTAAGATTTTTTTGTTTAATGGTATCTTCTACTTTGCGAACGATCAGTTTCTCCCCAATTTTATTTACCAGTTCATCTCTAAAATTTAATGCTTCAGGAAAATTGTGACCTGTATCAATATGCACTAAAGGAAATGGAAATCTTCCCGGACGAAATGCTTTTAATGCCAGATGCACAAGGGTAATAGAATCCTTTCCGCCGGAGAATAATAATGCCGGCCTCTCAAACTGCCCTGCTACTTCACGCATAATGTGAATGGCTTCTGATTCCAATTGTCCCAAATAATCTAAATGATACTTACTCATCTCTTAATTTTTATTCTTTCAAAATTTTTAATCTACAACATGTACATGTAAACCACATTCTTTACTAGCGCTGTCTTCCCACCACCAGCGACCTGCTCTAAAATCTTCTCCGGGCTTAATGGCTCTTGTACATGGTGCACACCCGATACTTACAAAACCTTTATCGTGTAATGGATTGTATGGAATATTATTTTGATTGATGTATTGCTTCACATCTTCAGTTGACCAATAAAGTAGCGGGTGATATTTTATGATCTGGTTTCCTTCATCCCACTCAACCTGTGGCATATCATGACGTGAAGCAGAATGCCCGGCACGAAGACCGGTTATCCATACCGCATTACCTTTCAATGCTCTTTTTAAAGGATCAACTTTGCGGATGTAGCAACATCCTTTTCTGTTTTCAACAGATTCATAAAAAGAATTTGGACCTTTTTCTGCAATAAATTTTTCGAGTAAAGAATGATCGGGATAGTAAGCCTTAATATGTGTATTGTATCTTTCGTTTGTGGCGTTCCACACTGAATAAGTTTCAGGAAAAAGCCTGCCGGTATCTAATGTAAAAATGCTAATTGGCAGTTGATTGATTAAAATTTTATGAGCAATTGCCTGATCTTCAAAACTAAAGCTGGTAGAAAAAGTTACTTTACCCGGAAATTGTTTGCTTAATTGTGATAAAAGTTCATCAATGCTTAAAACACTTACCTGGTTTGCTATTTGTGGCATTTTGTTTTTTAGCGTGAGAAACATGTTGTAAAAATTTTACCGGTGAGGCGTTAAAAAAATCGAAAAAAATAATAGCGGGAAATCGGAAATGGTTGTGGGCAGAGTAACCAAATAGATCAGCAACAACAACACATACAGTTGCATGGAGTGCACATATACATTATGGAAGAAAAAAACTTCATTAATTAAGCATATTTTTGTTTTCCCGTTTGACCAAAGATAAGTCAACCATTTTAAAAAACTAAAAAAAGCAAAGTGATTTATATATCTGGAGTGCCTGCTAATTGTTGGACAGCGTAATTGATGATGACTAAATTCCTTTACCACAGTGGTTTTCCAAAAAAAATATATAAGTTGGCGATTGTATAATGAGTACATATTTAATTATTTAATAAGGACAATTAAAGATAATTTCGGAAGGATACGATTGCAATTTTTTTATTGCAAAAAAACATGGTGAACAGCAGGAACCATATGTGTTTTAAAACAATTGCTTGCTGTTAAATGTAAAACTTATCAAACATTTTAATTATTTAATTAATATATGGCAGGTAAAGGTTTATACTCTTCTCAATTTGAACATGACTCATGCGGTATCGGCTTTGTTGCCAATATAAAAAGTAATAAGAGCCACCAGATAGTTTCAGACGCTTTAACTATTTTAGAAAACATGGAGCATCGTGGTGCATGTGGCTGCGAGAATAATACAGGTGATGGTGCAGGTATTCTCATCCAAACCCCGCATGAATTTTTTTTTGATGAATGTATAAAGCTTGGCATTCATTTACCATCTTATGGTAAATATGGAGTAGGTGTTTTATTTTTCCCAAAAGATATCCGTTTAAAAGAAGAATGTCGTGACATTTTTAACCGCTCAGCAGAAAAGGTTGGATTAGAAATTCTGGGTTATCGCAAAGTGCCTGTAAACACTGATGATATTGGGATTACAGCCCTATCCGTAGAACCGGAAATTGAACAGGTTTTTATTGCATGCCCCGATCATATCAATAATCCTGATGATTTTGAGCGTAAGTTATTTGTATTAAGAAATTACTCAACTCAAACAATAAACAATACGGTAAGAAAAGATGCAGTTGGTTTTTATGTTGCTTCATTATCTTACAAAACAGTTATTTATAAAGGGCAGCTTACCAGTCTTCAGTTGCGTACATATTTTCCTGACCTAAGCAATAAAAGAATTGTTTCTGCATTTGGTTTGATCCATTCACGTTTTGCTACCAACACTTTTCCTTCCTGGAAATTGGCGCAGCCATTTCGTTATATAGCACATAATGGAGAGATAAATACTTTACAGGGAAATTTAAACTGGCTTAGAACAAGTGAGAGAAATTTTACCTCTCTCTATTTTAGTAAAGAAGAAATGGAAATGATTTTGCCCGTTGTGGAACAAGGTCAGTCAGATTCTGCCTGCCTCGATAATATGATTGAATTACTCACTTTATGCGGACGTTCCATTCCGCATGTAATGATGATGTTGATTCCCGAAGCATGGGATGGCAATGAACACATGGATCCTGTAAAAAAAGCATTTTATGAATTTCATGCTTCATTTATGGAACCATGGGATGGTCCTGCTTCAATTACTTTTACAGATGGAAAAATAATTGGCGCTACATTGGATAGAAATGGTTTGCGTCCTTCACGATACTGCATTACAACCGATGACAGAGTTATAATGGCATCTGAAACAGGAGTATTACCAATAGCGCCTGAACTCATTAAGGAAAAAGGAAGACTTCAGCCAGGTAAAATGTTTGTTGTGGATCTTGAGAACGGAAGAATTATCAGTGATGAAGAATTAAAGCAACAAATATGCTCGCAAAAACCGTATGATGAGTGGCTTAATAAATATAAAATACGGCTGGATGAATTAGATGAGCCAAGAGTAACTTTCACACATCTTTCAGACGATTCAGTACTAAAATATCAAAAAGCATTTGGTTATAGCCGTGAGGATATAGATTCTATTATCGCACCAATGGCTTTACATGCAAAAGAGCCCATTGGTTCAATGGGTACTGATGTACCATTAGCTATTCTCAGCGATCAGCCACAGCATTTAAGCAGTTATTTTAAACAATTATTTGCGCAGGTTACCAACCCGCCAATAGACCCGATCCGTGAGCAATTAGTGATGAGCCTTGCTACGTTTGTAGGTAATAATGGAAACTTATTAGATGAAGATCCGAAGCATTGCCATACTGTGGCTTTAAAACAACCAATTCTTAAAAGTGGAGAACTGGAAAAACTCCGTAGTATTGATACAGGTATCTTTCAGGCAAAAACATTGCAAACATATTTTATAGCAGATGGTAAACCAGGCTCATTACAAAAAGGGTTAGACCGCTTATGCAGATATGCTGTAGATGCCGTTGAGGATGGTTTTGAAGTTTTGATTTTATCTGATAGAGCAATAGATTCCGAGCATGCACCGATCCCTACTTTATTAGCAACAGCGGCTGTTCACCATCATCTTATAAGAAAAGGTTATCGGGGACAGGTTGGTTTGGTAATTGAAGCCGGGGATGTTTGGGAAGTACATCACTTTGCCTGTTTAATAGCGTTTGGTGCAACCGCCATTAATCCTTACCTGGCATTGGCAACCATTCGCAATATGAAAGCTAATGGATCTCTGCAAACCGATTTATCATGGGAAGAGTTAAGAAAGAATTATATAAAAGCAATTTGCGATGGCTTGTTGAAAGTATTCTCAAAAATGGGCATCTCAACATTACAGTCTTACCAGGGTGCACAAATTTTGGAAATTATTGGTTTAAATAAATCGGTTGTTGATAAATATTTTACAGGAGCAATTTCAAGGATTGAAGGAATGGGACTTGATGAGATTGCAAAAGAAACATTATCTAAACATTTCTTCTCTTTCAGTAAATCAAGTATGCCTGTAAATGGTTTACAGGTGGGAGGTATTTATGAATGGAGAAGAAAGGGCGAGTTTCATTTATTTAATCCGCAAACCATTCACCTGCTGCAATACTCTACAAGATTAAATGACTATAATATCTTCAAAAAATATTCAAAGCTCGTAAACGAGCAAAGTGAAAAAGCAGTAACACTAAGAAGTTTATTTCAATTCAAACACAATCGTCCGTCAATTTCAATTGATGAGGTAGAACCTGCAGAAAATATTTACAAACGTTTAGCAACAGGTGCAATGTCCTTTGGCTCCATTTCATGGGAAGCCCATACCACACTGGCTATTGCAATGAACAGGCTTGGTGGAAAAAGTAATACAGGCGAAGGTGGTGAAGATGAAAGCCGGTATGAAAAATTGCCTAACGGTGATTCTATGAGAAGCGCAATTAAACAAGTTGCTTCAGCAAGATTTGGGGTAACGAGCCTGTATTTAACCGAAGCAGATGAATTGCAGATTAAAATGGCACAAGGTTCAAAGCCGGGAGAAGGGGGACAGTTACCCGGCGATAAGGTAGATGATTGGATTGGTAAAGTTCGCCATGCTACACCCGGTGTTGGGTTGATCTCGCCACCACCTCATCACGATATTTATTCAATTGAAGATCTTGCACAATTAATTTTTGATTTAAAAAACGCAAACAGAAAAGCAAGAATAAATGTAAAACTTGTTTCCAAAGCAGGTGTAGGAACCATTGCAGCAGGTGTTACTAAAGCAAAAGCAGATGTGATATTAATTTCCGGTCATGATGGAGGAACTGGTGCATCACCGATAAGTTCTATAAAACATGCAGGCTTACCGTGGGAATTAGGTCTTGCAGAAACGCATCAAACACTTGTAAAAAATAAATTAAGAAGCAGGGTAGTTGTGCAAACCGACGGACAATTAAAAACCGGACGTGATATTGCAATTGCCACTTTACTTGGAGCCGAAGAGTGGGGAGTTGCAACCGCTGCATTAATAGTTGAGGGTTGTATCATGATGCGTAAATGCCATCTCAACACATGTCCTGTAGGAGTTGCAACTCAGAATAAAGAATTGCGTAAACTATTTACAGGTGATGCGGATCATGTTGTTAATCTCTTTAAATTTTTAACGCAGGAGTTAAGAGAAATCATGGCTGAGCTGGGTTTTAAAACTATAAATGAAATGGTAGGCCAGGTTGATTTTTTAGAAAAGAAAGAAAACATTACTCACTGGAAATACCGTAACGTTGATCTGTCTCCTGTCTTATACAAACAGCCTGCTTCAGAATTTACAGGATTATATAAATCCGAAGAACAGGATCATGGCTTGAGTGAAGTGCTTGATTGGAATTTATTAAAAGCTGCAAAACCAGCATTGGATAATCAGCAAAAAATATTTGGAGAATTCCTTTTAAAAAATACTGATAGAACAACAGGAACAATTTTATCAAATGAAATTACAAAACGGTATAAAGCAAATGGCTTGCCCGATGATACGATTCATTTTAAATTTATAGGTACGGCAGGGCAAAGTTTTGCAGCTTTTAATACCAGGGGTGTAACGCTTGAACTGGAAGGAGATGCAAATGATTATTTTGGTAAAGGGTTGAGTGGCGCAAAACTTATTATATATCCATCAAAGAATGCAGCCTTTCTTCCCGAAGAAAATATTATTGTAGGTAATGTTGCGCTTTATGGCGCTACATCAGGCGAAGTTTTTATCAGGGGGAAAGCAGGTGAAAGGTTTGCTGTTCGTAATTCAGGCGCAAACGTAGTGGTGGAAGGTGTTGGTGATCATGGTTGTGAATACATGACCGGCGGTAATGTTATCATACTTGGTGAAACAGGTAGAAATTTTGCAGCAGGTATGAGTGGTGGCATTGCTTACGTTTATGATGTACAACGCAGGCTTGATTCAATGTGCAATAAAACAATGGTTGATCTTGACAGGATTGAGGAATATGATGAAAAGTTATTACATGAAATGATCAGTAAACATTATCAATATACTAATAGCACTGTTGCAAAATTTGTGCTGAATGATTTTGATAACCAGTTAAAAAATTTTGTGAAGGTATTTCCAAAAGATTATAAGAAAGTGTTGAATGAAAAAGCTATTGTTTCCATCGTAAAAGAATTTAAGTAATAATTGAAATTTAATTTTACAAAAACATAAAAATTCTCCCTTCAGGGAGTTAGAGGGTATGAGTAAAGTAACAGGCTTTTTAGAATTTACAAGAGAACTTCCTGCAAAGCGTCCGCCGCAGGAAAGAGTAAATGATTATAATGAATTTATTGAAAGATATTCTGATGAGAAACTCAACCAGCAATCTGCCCGCTGCATGGACTGTGGCGTTCCCTTTTGTCATCAAGGTTGCCCGTTAGGAAATGTAATTCCCGAGTTTAATGATGCAGTTTATCGCAAAAGCTGGAAGGAGGCATATGATATACTTTCTTCCACTAATAATTTTCCTGAATTTACCGGAAGAATCTGCCCTGCACCCTGCGAAACATCTTGTGTATTAGGTATCAATGCACCTGTAGTTACAATTGAAGAAATAGAAAAACATATTATAGAAATTGCCTTTGATAATGGTTATGTACAACCCATAATACCTCATATTCGAACAGGCAAAAAAATAGCTATTGTGGGGTCGGGCCCTGCGGGTTTGGCTGCAGCATCACAATTAAATTATGCTGGCCATACGGTTGTAGTTTTTGAAAGAGACGACGCACCGGGAGGGTTATTGAGATATGGTATACCTGATTTTAAATTAGAAAAATGGGTGATAGACAGAAGAGTGAAATTAATGGAAGAGGAAGGTATTGTATTTAAATGCAATGCCGAAGTTGGTATTGATATCAATATAAATGATCTGCTGAGAGAATATCATGCAATTGTATTAGCTGGTGGTTCAACTGTTCCAAGAGATTTGAATATTCCCGGAAGACAATTGAACGGAATTCATTTTGCCATGGATTTTTTAACACAGCAAAACAAAAGAGTATCAAACAAAAAAGTGGAAGGGAAAGACATTTTTGCAACAGGTAAAAATGTAGTGGTAATTGGTGGTGGGGATACAGGAAGTGATTGTGTGGGAACAGCTAATCGTCACAAAGCATCGTCTGTTACACAATTTGAATTATTGCCCAAGCCACCTGAAAACCGAACTGCTTTTATGCCTTGGCCAACTTACCCAATGATTTTAAAAACAACCAGTTCTCATGAAGAGGGAGTGCAACGTCATTGGGCTATTGCTACAAAAGAATTTATAGGTGATGACAATGGAAATCTCAAAGCTCTGAAAATTGTTGATCTTGAATGGAAATTCACAGAAGAAAATAAACCTGCACAATTTGTAGAAGTAGCAGGCAGTGAAACACAAATTCCCTGCGAAGTTGCTTTGCTGGCAATGGGCTTTGTTCATCCTCTGCATAAAGGTTTATTAAACCAGTTAGAAATTGAACTGGACGAGAGCGGTAATGTAAAAGCTACAGAAAACTCATACCATACAAATATTCCCAAAATATTTACTGCCGGCGATATGCGTCGGGGACAATCACTTGTTGTTTGGGCTATCTCAGAAGGAAGAGAATGTGCCCGAAAAGTAGATGAGTACCTTACTGGCTATTCTTTGCTGGAAGCAAAGGATAATAATATTTTTCAAAAGGCTTAATTTTCTTGTACTTTAATTTTTAATGGAACCTGCTTTTGGCAGGTTTTTTAGTATTTCAAAAGTTTGATTAAACATATTATGAAATTATAAATATAATAT
>CABDYF010000224.1_pt1 | contig 11055 bp, 4 predicted proteins | sample 3131951 | NCBI WGS metagenome assembly CABDYF01 (sample SAMEA5534337, study PRJEB31848) | metagenome | biome: tundra; feature: field; material: soil | place: USA | collected 2013-05 | depth 0.45 m | reverse complement strand
CGACCTGCAATAGAAACTTCCTGTTGTCCAAATCCTACTGAAGAAAAAACAAGTGTTGTAACATTAGGAGCTACAGATAAACTATACGAACCATCAGAGCCGGTTTGTGTACCGGTTCGTGAGCCTTGAGCAATTACAGAAACGCCCGGTAAACCGTTTCCATCTTTGTCGGTAACTCTTCCAGTAACAGTTTTTTGTTGTGCAAAAGTTTGTAAAATGCCTGAAAGAATAAATAAAATGGTAATTAAAAATTTTTGTTTCATGAGCAATTCGTTTTATAAAGTGAAAGGTTTTGTTAATTGTTTGAAAGAGTAATTTAGCCTTTAATATAGACTTAATTTTATTTTAAGATGTTTTTTGTTACTCATAACATTTATAACTCCTTCGCATAAACGCTTTTGTTGAATAACATTTTTTTTGGTATTTTATTTTTTCATGTTTGTTTTGATAATTTTAATGGGTTAACAATTTAATTAATCTCACCTGTGTATTGTAACTCAGGTCCAAAAGGAATGATAGATCCCTCTTTTATAAGGCACAGAATCGTATCAATCGCTGCATGCAAAACCTGCATTTTCGCAGGTTTATTTCCCCCTTATAATCAGGATCCATTTCAGGAGTACGTAAGCCTGCCACTTCATCTGCCATAAGTATAAAAACATTCCAACACAATCCTTTGGTAGATGGCCACCAGCTATCTGTTGTGGTCCATTTTGTAGGCGTAAATTCTTTACTGAATGGCCATTTCGGATTAAGGTAAATTTCTGCCCACACCCTGTTTTCCATCAGCATTTTTGCTTTCTTCCAGCCGTGTTTTAATCCTACAACATAAGCGCAATACTCCGCCCTGAACCAACTGCCGCCGTTGTAATAAAACCCATCACTTTTCCCGTTGCTATAATTTTCTTCACCAAATTTTTCAAAAGGCTGATAATCTCCGGTGAGATAGGCAAATCCTTTTGCATCCTTTGTTAACCTTACACAGATGGGTGCAGTAGTACCATATTCAGGGTGAGGTGAGTTGGATACTTTATTTAAAATAGGTATCTGATCCAAATGATTTTTTACCATTTCATCCGTTAGCATTGGCCTGTTGAATAACCATAAGGAAAAGAATTCCGGTTCCAGATCACTAAGGGTAATGATGTCGGGAAAATTCCGGTCAAACAGTAAATGTTTTCTTTTTGCATCATAAAAATTCCGATATTCTTTTTCAGCCTTTTGGATATACGCTTCGGAAATATCAAAACCCAATTCTTTTATTGTTCTTAATGCGATGGCCAGCATGCCCTGGTTAACACCCAGCCGGTCTGTTTTAGGATTAAAATCAACAATGTCTACCTGACTCAAAGAAAAATGTGCTTTACATTTTCCATCTCTGTCAGCATCAAATTCGTTCAATACATAATCAACTGCTTTTTTAATTTTTTCCTGCGGAAGTGTAATGCCGAAACGACGTTTGTTCATCATTGCCCAGATCAGCCATTCGATGGTGGCTTCGTTGTCCTTTGCCTCTACCGACCCCATAAGCGGTGTGATAATAGTGCCAATACCGCCTTTGGGCGTTTGTGTTTTGCCCCATTGTTCCCAGATGGCAAGGTTCAACGCTTTATTGTAAGATGCTACAGTAGAAAAAAAAGAATCCCTGTTGTACATATCCGGTGCATAATTCATATTGGGCACATTAAACGGCGTAAAATCGTTTACATCTGTGATCCAGGTAAGCATATTGAAATTGGCATACAACATTTTTTCTATCAGCGATCCTTTAAAGCCTTTCCCTTCGGCTAACCGTGACTGTGAGGAGATCATAAATTGTTGATGCGATTTCCATGGTTCAACAAAAACATAGGTAGTTTTTTCCACTTTTTCGCCAAGTGGAAGTATGTTGTAAGGCTCTTGTTGAGGTTGGTGTTCTACAAATTGCAGATTTTTTATTTGTAGCTTACATTCTTTTCCTGATTGCGTACCAATAAACATGGATACGCTATCATTTTCAATATAAGGCACTAATATACTTCCTTTAAAAAGCGTCCATTCGCTATCTACCGCAGGAAAGTTATCAATGTACTTTACCCCATCTTCCAGTTCAATGGTTTTTTGCCCGTTTTTAACCCTGAAAAGTTTTAATGCCAGGGGTGTATTTCCTTTACACAAAAAAGAAATGGTGTATACCTTTTGATCTTTAAATGGTGCAATAAATTCTATCCCGGCCCTGCCTCCGGGATGGCCGGTTATTAAAATAAGCCCTTTGTCTTTCTCCACTTCTGCATTGCCTTCTTTTTGATATGCAGCAGGTATTTTTAATACGGTTTCTGCACCGGCATCAAGGTTGTACATTTCACCAAATGTTTGTTTTATGTATTGATTATTTTGTGCTCTTTCTGATAAACCGGCAACGGAAAATAAATTAGGATCAGGCAATTTGCGCATACCTACAAACCCACCTCCACGTCCGCTAAACCGGCGACGTGTATTTCTTGTATACTGATTTTTATAACCAGCATCTGTTAAAAAACCAACTACATCATTACCGGGGGTAATAAAACCTGCTGCAGGAAACATTTCATGCACAAAACCACCGGGAAAACTATCGTATTCAAATGTTACATATCGCTGTGGTTTTTCTGCTGGTCTTGCTGTTTGTCGCAAAATATAATACATGCCCGGCATGGATGGCTGAAACAACTCAATTGTCTTTTTTATAATATTAGCATTAACGATCAAGTAGGTTACAGAAACTGAAAGATTGGCATCAAATTCTTTTACATAAGAATCTCTTGTTAATGTAATGCTCTTTTCATTACCTGTCCATTTTTGGCCTTTCCATTGCTCCATATTTGCCTCGGTACTCAAATCAAGATTAAACATTTGCAGGGAAAATTCTTCAGTAGTGGTAACCACTAATTGATTGCCATTGTATATATCAACATGAAAACCTGCCTGATCATTACCTGCAACTTTAAGCGAAAGTTGTTGACTGATGGCGTATGAATAATTTAATAAAGTAAACAGGCAAAGTAAAAAAACCAGTAGCCTGTTTTTACGATGTAACATACGCAACAATTGAAAACCAAAGCTAACTTTAATGCCAGGCGGTCTTATACACTATGCTTACATTTTACTGTACTATGGTTACAATTTTAGTAAAAATGAGCACTTTTTACGTTGAAAAAAATTTTTTTTGTGCAGATCAGAAAATTAAATCAAAAAATAAGAACAGGGCAATTGTAGAAATAAAGTATGTATAAAAGAAAGTTGTGAGGTAGGTTTACCTAATACAATGGATGTTTTTAATGGATAAATGGTATAATAATGAAGTTGCACACTGTAATAAGAAAGATATGTATAATTATTTTTTTTAAATAAGTGTAATAAAATAAAAGATAAGCTTAAATCAGTTTTACCAGGGAGGAAAAATTTATATTAAACTTATTACCCCTGTACAATATGCTGCTCCCTATATTCATTTGGTGCACAGTTATATCGTTTTTTAAACTCACGGAAAAAATAAGACTGGTTATTAAACCCTGTCCTGAAAAATATTTCTGACACGGTAAAATTGGTTGATGTCAATAATTGTGCAGCTTCCTTCAGGCGGAGGTGTTTTATAAATTCTCCCGGCGTCATCCCAGTGAGGGTTTTTAATTTACGGTACAGTTGCATCTTGCTCATGCAAAATTCTTTTTCAAGGAATACTGTATTTAATGCCGGCTCATCCAGGTTTTCTTCAATCATGCATACCAGTTTAGTTAAGAATTCTTTATCGCCATGCGGTATATCTGGTTCATTCAATAAATCGGTAGCGGTATTATTTTTAAAAAGATCATGTAGTTTTTGCCGGTACTCCAGTAATTTACGAATACGTAGTTTTAAATGTGCCGTATGAAAAGGTTTGGCAATATAAGCATCTGCACCAACCTCATACCCTTCCATGTGGTGCTCTTCGCTGCCTCTTGCCGATAGCAAAATAAAAGGTACCTGACAGGTTGCCGGTGCATTCTTCATCCTGTTACACAATTCCAATCCATTCATATTGGGCATCATTACATCGCAAATAACAATAGCAGGTAACACCTTCCCAATTAATTCCAATGCCTTTTGGCCATCTTCCGCTTCATATACGATGTAATCATCTTTTAAAATATCTTTTAATAAATAGCGGATGTCAGGTTCGTCTTCAACGATCAATACATTTTTTTTATCCTGCTCCAGCAAATTTTCAATGATGGCCTCTTTGTTATTTTCTATGATGGATACCGGATGAGCAACTTCATTGTACGAAGTGATGGTTTTGTATAAATAAGAAGGCTGATCGCTGAGGGTATGATTATTTAAAGCCCTCTCCTGTTCTGCTGCAACAGTTAAAGGAAGATAAACCTTAAAGGTGATCCACCCATTTTCACTGCCGGCTGTTATTCTGCCATTTAGCAACATTACCAACTGCCTGGTAAAGGCCAGGCCAATACCCGTTCCAAATTTGTCTGACCCAACAGTATTTTGACTGGCAACATAAAACTTATCAAACAATTGATCTAATTGATCTGTGGGTAACTGAATTCCGGAATTAGCTACCGTTATTTCAAGTTCTTTATTGATCTTATTTTCATTGGCTGCAAAAATGATCTGCTCATTTTTATCGGAATATTTAAATGCATTTGATAAGAGGTTGAAAATAATTTTTTCCACCTTATCCTTATCTATCCAACCGAGCATGTCAGGGTGAATATCAAGCTCATACTGCATTTCATTTTGTTCACTTAAAGCTATGAAAGGTTCTGCCAGGTTGTTTAATAATTCAGCAATGTTCAAATAACTATATTGATTCTTGAAAAAACCGGCTTCTACTTTTCTAAATTCCAATAATTGATGTACCAGGTAAGTAAGCTTTGATGCCTGCTGGTGTATCAGTGATAAAAAATAAGGTTGCTCTTTATTGGATTTGTTAGTAATGGCCTTATCTAAAAACCGTTCTGTAGAACCCATGATAAGGGTTAAAGGCGTTTGTAATTCATGCGCTATATTGGTAAAAAATCCGAGGCGGTTTTGGTGTATCTCCTCTTCTTTTGTACGCATCAAATGTTCTACAGCCAACTGGTGCTTTATCTCCAGTTTATTTTTTCTGTATTTATAAATAACATAGCCTACTACTGATATAAGTAATGCATACACTAAAAATGCATAGGCAGTGAGCCAGAAATATTGTTTCACTTCCAGCATCAGCAACGGCATTTCTTTGGTCCAGGTTCCTTCGCCATTGCTCCACTTTATTTTTAAGGTATAATTACCGGGCAAAATATTACTGTAAATAATTTTTCCTGCTGTGCCGGCATAATGCCAGGCTTTGTCATACCCTTCTAAATAGTACGCATACTCGCATTTATCGGCATTTAAAAAACTAATGGCTTTTATGTCCAGTTCAAAAAAGTTATCCTTTCTGCCAATTGAAAAATCAAGTGGCTGGCTACTTTCAGCATTCAATACTATAAAACCATTTTCTTTGGTAACTTTTCCGCCTACAGAAATACCTGATAAAAGCAGGTTGGGCAGCCAGTTTGTTTTGCGTATGTTTTGTGGCAAAAAATTATTGAATCCATATGTGCCACCAAAAAATAAATTATCCAGGTTATCTTTCCAAACAGCGCCATCACAAAACTCATTGCTTTGTAATCCGTCTGATTGCTGGTAATACGATACTTTAAGATCTGCCTGGTTTACTTTTGCAAGCCCTTGATTGGTACTTACCCAAATATGTCCCGTTCTGTCTTCTTCTATTGCATGAATGGTATTATTGGGTAATCCGTTAGCGGTAGTTAATTTTTGAAAAACCGGTTCTTCTTTTAAAGCATCGGTATTATTTATCCAGTTAAGTCCATAACTGGTACCTATCCAAATCCTGTTACGGCTATCTTTAAAAATAGATAGTACATCATTGTTAGATAAACTGCCTTCGTAAGTAAATGCTTTAAAGGTTTTAAATTTCTTTGTCTTTTTATCTAACAAACTCAGCCCTCCATACCGGCAACCGATCCATAACTGGCCATCATCACCTGCCGCCAGCGCATAGATGATATCGTTAGCCGGGCCGGTATTGCTGTTATTAAAAGTAAACCGTTCTAAAAAAGCCAATGAAAGGTTACCTGGTTGATCCCTGTTAATTTTAAGATGTATCAATCCATAACCACTGGTGCCTAACCATAAGGAATTATCGGCATCCTGGAATATGGCATACACAGATCCAAACTCAGGCCAGGCATCATATCCTTTGATAGCAGACCATTTATTAAATTTTTTATTTTTCAGATCATACACACCAATGCCTTTACCATCGGTACCAATATAGATCAGTTCATCATTCCCTTTTTTTAAAGCGTACACTGCATTGTTATCCAGTTGTGCCGGGGCTGAAAAATATTGCTTCTTCATTGCAGCATCTGGTGCTGACCAAAAATTTTGAATCTTAATGATGCCACTTCCTTTTGTGCCTACCCATAAATTCCCATTCTCTTCGCAAAATGCTCTTACAGATTTGTTGTAGGGCATGCCATTTTCTGAAGTAGTAACCGTACCAAAAGATTTTGTTTTGGGATATATTTTTATAATGCCATTACCATCGGTACCATACCATAAAATATCCTCACTACCCAATGCCAAACAGGTAATCTTTATATCCTGCATCTGTTTTGTTTCTACCGAAAGAAAAGAAGAAGGCTGAAAATTATTATCATATACACCATATCCTTTTGTAGACCAGGCCAACAGGTAATGATCTTTGTAAAAAATCATAGCGCTAATGGTATGCTGCATTTGCAGCACCGGTTTTGGAATCAGTGTGTTGCTATTAATGGTAAATAACTGATCATCTGCTGTACTAAAAAAGACCTCTTGATTAACGGTAAAAAAGTTTACGATGTCTTTTTTTTGCTGGCAGGTGTACAATAATTTAAACTGGTTTACGCCTCCTGCACAAACATCCAGTTGGCCGTTAGCATTTAATAACCATAAATGATTGGCTTCATCAAAAGCAAGCTTAATAATCTTTGAACTGCGTTGCGGCAAGATGCAAATGCGAAAAGTATCTACCCCTGCATCATAATAGCTAAGGCCGGTTTTTTGATTGAGACAATAAATTGTGCCGGCAGTATCAACGGCCAATGCATACTCCTGCTCACTTACTTTGCTTCGCTGATATTGGTTATAAAAATAGTTATAAAATTTACCGGTACGTTTTTCATACCTTGATATACCTTCAATGGTACTGATCCAGATATTACCCCGTTTATCTTCCTTTATATTTTGAATAACATTACTGCCAATACTTTTAAAATCATTTTCTTTACTATAATTAAATACATGAAAAGCAGTACCGTCATACATATTCAGCCCATCCCAGGTAGCCACCCACAATATATTACCGGCATCTTTAAATATGTTGTTGATAGAACTGTTGGAAAGGCCATTGCGGTTATCGTAATGTTGCAGAAAAAAAGGATCGGATGGATCAGCAGAAGCTGTTAACCTCAACAACGATAGAAAACTAAAAATAAAAAAAAGGCAAAGAGTTCTTCTCATTAGCATTAATATAAAAAGTAAACACAAACTTATCAAAATTATAGTATGGTTCGAAAATTATATCTTTAGGAATAACAAAACCCGAACTTTAATTGTTTGGGCTTTTTATTAGTAATTTTTTTATAGCAATAAAATTTTAATATATTGTAAATATTGAAATAAAATTTTCAGTCAATGAAATTTAACCATCGCCCGCCGACACAAAGAATGATTGAGAAACTTAAGGATTGCCATGAAAAGCAATTAAAAAGCGGTAATGGAGATCCTTGTCTGCAGGAAGAAATGAAGGGTGCGCTGGCAGGCCTGTACAAAAGGGGGTTTGTTGAAACTAAAATGCATGATGTTAAAGGCAAGCGGCTGCTTTGCCTGTTTGTTACAGACTCAGGAGTGCAATTTTTACAAAGCGTTGAAAAAAAATAGTTCTAAAAAATTCTACAAAAATGTTTGCGCAAAATATTTTAATAAAGGCAAGCTCTCTAATTAAAAGCCGGTAACCTCTTCAATAACTTTGCCCACGCTCCCACTGGGCATTTGTATTTTCAACATGGCTGCAATTGTTGGAGCGATATCTGTCATGTAAGTTTCCCTGTTGGTTGTACCATGCTTTATATTCCAGCCAAACCACACTAATGGAATATGAGCATCATAAGGGTTCCATGATCCATGAGTGGTGCCTGTAATTGTCCCATCAAAATATCCTGCTTTAAGAATAAAATGAATGTCTCCGCTGCGTTTTGGATTATACCCGTTTATGAGCATTTTTTTTATTGGTTCCGGAATAGATGCCACTGAAATTTTTTCTGTTTCAAATGCATTAATAATAAAGGATTGCTGTTGTAAATAATCTATAACAGCTTGTTTTATTTCAGGCAATATCTTACCTCTCTTTTCTATCTCATCTGTATTTAAATACACCTGGTAGTTTTGAATATTTAATACTCCGTTTTTAAAAGAAAATTTTTTCTCCAGCAATTGATTAATTTCTTTGGTCAGGGTTGACTGGTTAAATAAACCAGCGGGGATATTATGTTCCTGTAAAAACCCGGGAATATGCGCTACTCCATGATCTGCGGATAAAAAAAGCAAATAGTTTCCCTTGCCTAATTTAGCATCAAGGAACTGCAGAAATTCGGTGATATCATTATCGAGTCTTAAATAAGTATCTTCAACTTCAATTGAATTTGGACCGAACGAATGACCAATATAATCTGTAGATGAAAGGCTTATTGTAAGAAAATCAGTAACAGTATTATTCCCTAATTTTTCATTTTCGATAGCTGACTTAGCAAGATCAAATGTATAAGTATTTCCAAAAGGCGTGTATTCAAAAGCCAAATATTTTTGTTTAGATATCTGAGAAAGTTTGTGAGGAAAAGTTACACTGGTTTCTCCCGTAATTGAATGTTCATATTCTTTATTATCAGCAGTACTTAAATCATATTTTGAAAGTGGTAGAAGTGTATTCCAGTCTTTGCTCATGTAAATATCAGGCAAATGTTTTTCATTAAATTTATTCAACCAATCAGGCAGTTGAGCCATATAATATGAACTGCTTATCCATTTGCCTTCTTTTATATCAAACCAATACGCTGCATTTGCATTGTGACCTGCAGGCAAAATTGCTGCACGGTCTTTTAGAGCAATTCCAATCACTTTGCTTTTAAAATTATTGCTTAATCTTAATTCATCTGTGATGGTTGTTGTCCATAAATTTGCAGGACTCATTTTTCCTGCAGTTGAATTGCTACCTATGGTTGAGGCAGCAGAGTCATCTGTACAGTAAATAGTTTTATTAATGCTTCTTTCAAACCAGTTGTTACCAACAATGCCATGTATAGCAGGAACACTGCCGGTGTATATACATGCATGACCGGGAGCCGTGTATGTTGGCAAATAAGGTATCAATGTGTTTTCACAACTAAAGCCTTCATTTAATAACCGTTTGAAACCATTGGCAGAATACAGATCGTAATAACGGTATAAATAATCCCACCGCATTTGATCAACTACCAAACCTATTACCAGTTTAGGTCTTGCGATTCCGCCTTTATGTTGAGACTGTGAAAATGAAAAAATGGTAAGCCATAAACTGCACAAAGCGAGAAAAATATTTTTTAACATCAGATCCTTTTAACGTAGACAAATTATTTTGAAACTATTTAAGCTGGCTGCGAAGCTAAGTCACATTACTAATAATGGCTTATTTTTGCGCCAGTTTTAACCCTAATTATTTTTTATGATTGATATGTTTGAAAAATTAGATGGCGGTCCTCTCGGTCAGTACGTTGAAAGGGCGCATGGATATTTTGCATTTCCAAAACTGGAAGGCGAATTAGGAAACCGGATGTTCTTTAGAGGCAAAGAAAAAATTGTATGGAGCCTGAATAATTATTTAGGGTTGGTAAACCATCCTGAAACAAGAAAAGTAGATGCAGAAGCAGCAGCAAAATGGGGAATGGGTTATCCCATGGGAGCAAGAATGATGAGCGGGAACAGCACCCAACATGAAGCGTTGGAAAAAGTGATCGCTGAATTCGTTAAGCGTGAAGATGCTATGCTTTTAAATTTTGGTTACCAGGGAATAATGAGTTGCATTGATGCATTGGTAAACAGGCGTGATGTGATTGTGTATGATGCAGAAAGCCATGCATGCATTGTGGATGGTATTCGCTTACACATGGGATATAGCTATGCTTATAAGCATAACAATATTGAAGATTGTGAAAAACAATTAGTGCGTGCCTCTAAGATGGCTGAAAAAAATGGCGGCGGAATTTTAGTGATTACGGAAGGGGTTTTTGGCATGAGCGGAAACCAGGGAAAACTCAAAGAACTTGTAGCTCTTAAGCAAAAACATAATTTCAGATTATTGATAGATGATGCTCATGGATTTGGCTCAATGGGGCCAACAGGTGCAGGCGCAGATGAAGAACAGGACTGCCAGGCTGGTGTTGATCTTTACTTCAGCACATTTGTAAAAAGTATGGGAAGTATAGGAGCTTTTATCTCCGGACCAAAAAAAGTAATGACCTATCTGCGTTATAATGTACGCTCACAAATTTTTGCGAAGAGCCTGCCCATGACAATTGTAGAGGGTATGATAAAAAGAATGGAAATGCTGAAGACTATGCCGGAGCTGAGGGGAAAACTATGGCATAACGTAACCAAACTTCAAAAAGGATTAAGAGAAAAAGGATTTGATATCGGAACAACCAACAGCCCTGTAACACCTGTTATTATGAAAGGAGATTTGCCACAAGCCACTGGAATGTTAATGGATTTGCGGGAGAACTATAATATTTTTTGTTCAGTAGTTGTGTTCCCTGTTATTCCAAAAGGGCAGATAATTTTCAGGCTTATTCCTACTGCAGTTCATACTGACGAAGACACAGAGTTAACATTAAAAGCTTTTGAAGAAACAAAAAAGAAATTAGATGCAGGGGCTTACAGGGCTGAAGAAATTCCTGATATGGCAGATGCAAG
>CABDYF010000223.1_pt1 | contig 11056 bp, 9 predicted proteins | sample 3131951 | NCBI WGS metagenome assembly CABDYF01 (sample SAMEA5534337, study PRJEB31848) | metagenome | biome: tundra; feature: field; material: soil | place: USA | collected 2013-05 | depth 0.45 m | reverse complement strand
GCCTTTATACAAAATAGATCGACAGTTAGAGCACATCAAAGAGACTTCATTTAAATTTGAAAGAGAAATACAACAATTGACAGAACAAAATTTGCAATCATTATTGCGATTAAATTTGATTCGTTCTGAATTTTCTTTAAATAATTTTCGAATAGACACTTTGGCATTTGATCCTGAATTCAAATCATTTGTTATTATTGAATTTAAACGAGATAAAGCTTTTAGTGTAATTGATCAAGGCTATGCTTATTTATCATTAATGCTTAATAATAAAGCTGACTTTATTTTAGAATATAACGAAAGCCAAAATCAAAGTTTAAAACGTACAGATATAGATTGGAGTCAATCGAGAGTAATTTTTATTTCTCCATTTTTTACCACTTACCAACGTGAAGCAATAAATTTTAAGGACTTACCCATAGAATTATGGGAAGTTAAAAAATTTGAGAATAACACAATTTCTTTTGAACAAGTACAAAAAGCATCAGCTAAAGAAAGTATAAAAACAATTTCTCGAACCGACGATACTGTTGAAGCTGTTAGTAAAGAAGTAAAAGTTTATACAGAACAAGACCATTTAAATAAGGTGGACTTTGAAACTCGTGAATTATATGAACAGTTTAAGATCAGGCTTCTAAATATGGATGACAATATAATAATGCAACCTAAGAAACAAGTAATAGGCTTCAACGTTGACAACAATATTTTTTGTGATATAGTGATACAAAGTAAAGGGTTGAAAATATATTTGAATTTAAAAAGTGGAGAATTACAAGATCAAAAAAATATATCTCGAGATATTTCCAACGTTGGACACTGGGGAAATGGCGCTTATGAAATCAAATTAAACGATCTTGAAGATATTGATTATATCCTTAGCCTTTTAAAACAGTCAATTCGGAAAAATAATAAATGAAGCGGTTTGATATTCTCAAACACTGATAATAGTTTAAACAGATTCCTCTCAGCCCAACAAAACACATATCCCCAAGTCGTAAAAGAATTACGCAACGGCAAAAAAACAACTCACTGGATGTGGTTCATCTTCCCGCAAATTGAAGGATTGGGACATAATTCAACAGCGAAATATTATTCAATAAAAACAATTGAAGAAGCAAAAGAATATATAACGCATCCAATTTTAGGAGCAAGATTATTGGAATGCTCAAAAATTATTTTAGAAATTGAAAACAAAACAGCTGATGATATTTTTGGCTATCCTGATAATGCGAAATTAAAATCAAGCATGACACTTTTAAATTTCGTTACTCCTGAACACAAAGTATTTGCAGAAGTTTTAAAAAAATATTTCTCTGGCAAACAGGATGAACAAACACTTTCTATTTTACAAAACTGTACGGATTGAAATTTCTATACATCTCACATCGTACATCCCACATTGCTACCCTTTATCCTCTTCTAAATCTTCATGTGCATCGCCGCCTAAACTGTAATAATTATTTTCCTCATCTTCCTCACCAATTTCTTCATTGGCATCATCATCTTCTGTACCCGGCACATCTAAGTCATCTCCTGTAACTGCAAGTTCTTCTCTCCTGCCAAAGTCAGCATCTTTTTCACCTAATAAAACAAGATCATCTTCTGTTACATCAGCCTCCGTTCCGGGAACAATTACATCATCATCAATATCACCAACAGAAGGCGGTGGTTCATCTGCAGCAGGAACTTCTACTGACCTGCCGGGCAATTCTGAAGAAGTTTGGTTATTAGAACGGGAAAGATTTTCCACATCCACGTCCATTCTTTCAGCATCGGGCTGATTTAAAATATCTTCCCTTGCAGGATAATGAGGATATTCGGGAAATTCTTTTTCATCATCATTATTTTTATTATTTGCCATAATTAAATTTTTTTAATAGATAGAAAATGTTGTGCCACTTTTTTATTTTAACTATTCTCCTTCTTATCTCATTTCATAATACAATTTTTTATCTCATCTTTGTTGAGTAATTTCCATTACTACAAATGCCCTGACATATTTTTAAACTTTTACCATGAGGAAATTATTTGCAATACTTATTGTCTTTTTATTTTTTTATAGTACCTCATTAGCTCAGGATAAATTACTGGTAGCGGAAGGCACATCGCCTAACCTGTACATTACACATACTGTTACACCCAAAGAAAATTATTACAGTGTAGGCAGAATGTATAACGTGTCTCCCAAAGAACTTGCACCATACAATGATCTTACATTTGAAAAAGGTTTCTTACTTGGACAAACCATTAAAATTCCTTTAGGACCTAACAACTTTTCGCAGGGCGATGCTCCAAAAGAAAATGAAGTTCTTGTACCCGTATACCATATTATGAAGGCAAAGGAAGGATTGTACAGGGTTAGCATAAATTATAATAAAGTACCTCTTGATGCTTTAAAAAAATGGAACAACTTATCGGGTGATGCTGTAAGCACCGGCACTAAATTAATTGTAGGTTATTTAAAAGTTTTAAAAGATCAATCTCCGCTGGCATCACAGGCAATGCATATTAATCCTTCAGACCTGGCAACTAAAGCCAACGATAAAAAACAACCGGCGAAAAATCAGGATAAAGAAAAAGTTACAGAGCCACAGCCAAAAGAAGAAAAACCGATAGTAAAAGAAAAACCCGCGGATGATGTAACAGTAAAGACAAGCGGCACTATTAATTTTAATGGAGGAAAATTTAAAGGTTTATATAATGATCAATCAAAAAACAGGACATCAGAAAACGAATTTGGTGTTGCCGCTATATTTAAAACAACGAGCGGCTGGCAGGATGGAAAATATTATTGCTTTCATAATACAGCAGAGCCGGGTACAATTATAAAAGTTACCAACAATGCAAATGGAAAAAGTGTTTATGCCAAAGTATTAGATGCTATACCTGATATAAAACAAAACAGCGGATTGTTATTACGCATCAGCAATTCTGCTGCGGATGAATTAGGTGTTTCAGAAAATAAATTTGATTGCTCAATAAGTTACGCGAAGTAGAAGCCCCCTCTAAATCTCCCCCGTTAGGGGAGACTTCCGAAAGTCTTTAAAAACGATACCCTTTTAAAAATTCTTCAACAGTAAGTTTTTTCTTTCCTTCCAGTTGTAATTCTGTGATTAAAATATATCCGTTGTTACAGGCGAACTTTAAAAATGTTTTCTTATCAGTTTCATACCCGCCTGCTGCAATTACAGGCTGAATAATTTCTTTTTTTGCTTTGTAAATTTTTAAAGATTTACTATTCAATAAAGTAAAGGCTCCCGGATATGGTGAAAGCCCACGAATAAGATTGTATACTTCATCAACAGTTTTGGTCCAGTCTATTTTTGAAGTTTTTGTAGAAAGCTTGGGGGCATGTTTTAACATGGTCTGACCGTCCCGGTCTGACCATGACTGAGGAATAGAGTTTAAATTTCCTTGTACTAATTCTTTAACCGTTTTTACTAATAACTTAGCGCCGATCTCTTTCATGCGGTCATGCAATTCACCGGCTGTTTCATCTTCCCCAATCGTTATTTCTTCCTGTAATAAAATATTACCTGTATCAATCTGATGCTGCAGTTTAAAAGTGGTTACGCCTGTTTCTTTTTCACCATTAATGATCGCCCAGTTAATGGGAGCAGCGCCACGGTATTGCGGTAACAGGGATGCATGAAGATTAATTGTTCCCATTGGCGGCATATTCCATACAACTTCGGGCAACATACGAAATGCAACCACCACCTGCATATCAGCATTTAAAGATTTTAATTCTTTCAAAAAAACAGGATCCTTTAATTTTTCAGGTTGCAATATTTTTAGTCCTTTTTCCAAAGCAAACTTTTTTATAGCGCTTTGCTGCAAACTCATTCCTCTGCCGGCTGGCTTATCCGGCGCTGTTATCACTCCAACAATATTATATTCTGCCTGCAATAATTTATCAAGTGAAGGCACCGCAAATTCCGGTGTTCCCATAAATACAATTCGTAAATCCTTCATGCAGCAAATGTAAGAAACACAGAGTTCCCTCTTTATAGGTTAGGGGGCAAAGTCTTTATAAAGCAAATATTTTTTTCTAATCTCTTTGTAATTACTCAAGGCCGGCTCCCAGCTTTTTCTTATTTCTTCCTCTGATGTACCATCAATTATTTGTTGCATTAAAACATCATTGCCTGCAAGCCTGTTAAGCGATTTACTGTTGAGGAAAAATTTAGTTTTATCCGGAAATAATTTATAAGCCTGCAATATCCATTTTAATTGTATCCTGTTATTTACCTGTTTTAATACTTGCTCAGGTGTGCCCGATAAATTCCATCCATAGCATAACTGATCTTTAAGCTTCGGATCTTTAGCGCCTTCCATACTATGTGGAGTAAAACTAAAAAGGTTTTTTGGCAGAGATGGATGACCAAAATATTGGAAAGGTTTAGGAGTTCCGCGTCCTTCACTTAAAACAGTGCCTTCAAAAAAACAGGTTGACGGATACCAGTAAATAGATTGTATCTCAGGCAGATTTGGTGAGGGTTTTATCGGCAGAATATATTTGCTTTTATGATCGTAATTTTTACACTTAATAACTAAAAAATGAAAAGGTGTATCAGCAGAATTTTTTGCATGAAGGTAATACCGCTGTTTTTCATTTGCTTTTTCTGATAACCAGTTTTCTCCTGAGATCATCATTGCATATTCACCGATAGTTAATCCATATACAATAGGGATAGGCTGCATGCCAACAAAGCTTTTAAACTTTGGATCAAGCACCGGACCATCTACATAAAACCCATTTGGATTTGGACGATCAAGAATCAATAAAGGCTTGCTGTTCTCAAACGCAGCCTCCATATAATATTGAAGTGATGAAATAAATGTGTAAAACCTTACTCCTACATCCTGTATATCAAATATCATTACGTCAACATTTTCCAGGTCTTCTTTGGTTGGCTTATTGTGACCACCATATAAACTAATAACTTCTATGCCTGTTTGCTTATCAATGTAATTAGTAACCTTTTCTCCTGCATCAGCATCACCTCTAAACCCATGCTCAGGACCAAAGATTTTTACAACTTTAATTCCTCTTTTTACCAGTGTATCTACCAGATGAGTTTTACCAACCATTGAAGTTTGGTTGGCAAAAACAGCTACAGACTTTCCTTTAAGCATAGGCACATATACATCCACTCTTTCAGCTCCGGGTATTATTTTAGTTTGAGCAATTGCCATATTACTAAGAAAGAAAGTTAATAGGCAGAATATTGATAAATATTTTTTCATACTTCAAATTTCTATAAAGTTTTTTAAATAGTTCCGCAATTGCGGGATTACTTTGCAATCTTATTAATAAAAGATGATTGATGGTAAAGTATTACTAATGGGCAACTAAATTATTGGTACAAATGTTGACTGCCAAAATTTAAAAAAATATATGGAACAGGTAAAAGATGGCGATGTAGTAAGAGTTCACTATACAGGTAAATTAACCAATGGTAAGCAATTTGATTCAAGCAAAGGAAGAGAACCGCTTGAGTTTACAGTAGGTGCAGGGCAAATGATAAAAGGCTTTGATGATGCAATGCCGGGTATGACTGTTAGTGAAAAGAAAACAATAAATATTTTGCCTGAAGATGCTTATGGACAAAAAGATGAACAGGCTATTATTGAATTTCCAAAAAAAAATATACCTAAGGATATGAAGCTCGAAGTTGGTATGCAATTACAATTACGAAACGAAAACGGACAGCCATTTCCTGTTACGGTTGCAGAAATTAAAGATGATGTTATTGTGCTGGATACTAATCATTCGCTTGCAGGTAAAGAGCTTGTTTTTGATATTGAGCTTATAGAAATTGTGAAATAGTTGCATGTCGTTATTGAGTCATTGGTCAATAGGTCATTGGTCATTAAGTCATTAAGTCATTGAGTCATTATTTTAAATTTATTGACCTCTTGACCATTGACACATTGACCCATTGACCATTGACCTATTGACCCATTGACAATTGATCAATTGACTTATCTTTGCTCATGGCAACAATAAATAACGCTTCGTCTCCCAATTCAAAAAAGTTTTTCGGTGAAGGTTTAACGTTTGATGATGTATTGCTGATGCCGGCATACAGCGAAGTACTTCCCCGTGATGTAAATATTCAAACGCAGCTCACAAAAAATATCACACTTAATATTCCGATGCTTTCCGCAGCAATGGATACTGTTACCGAAGCATCCCTGGCAATTGCGCTTGCACGTGAAGGCGGTCTTGGAATTTTACACAAGAACATGAGCATTGAGCAGCAGGCTGCACAGGTTCGTAAAGTAAAAAGAAGCGAAAGCGGATTGATTCTTGATCCTATCACATTGCTCGTGGATGCCACTATTGGCGATGCTTTGCGGCTGATGAAAGAAAATAAGATTGGCGGAATTCCGATTGTTGATTCAAATAAAAAGCTGGTTGGTATTTTAACCAATCGTGATCTGCGCTTTGAAGAAAATTATAAACGTAAGGTTAGCGATGTGATGACCAAAGAAAATCTAATTACTGCTCCGGAAGGTACTGACCTTAAAAAAGCACAAGCTATCTTAAGAAAATATAAAGTTGAAAAGCTCCCTGTTGTAAGCAGATCAGGAATATTAAAAGGGCTTATTACTTACAGGGATATTTTGCAGGTACACAATCATCCTAATGCAACAAAAGATTCGTTTGGAAGATTACTGGTTGGCGCTGGTGTTGGCATTACAAAAGATATTAATGACAGGGTAGCTGCATTGCAGCAGGTAGGCGTTGATGTAATATGTTTGGATAGCGCTCATGGACATACCAAAGGTGTTATCAGCGCATTAAAAAAGATAAAAAATAATTTTAAAGAACTACAGGTTATTGCCGGTAATATCGGTACTGCTGCAGGCGCAAAAGCATTGGCAGATGCAGGTGCTGATGCAGTAAAAGTAGGGATTGGTCCCGGTTCAATCTGCACCACAAGAATTGTTGCAGGAGCAGGTGTACCGCAAATCACTGCATTGATGGAAGCTGCTTCGGCATTAAAAAATAAAAATATCGGCATTATTGCAGATGGCGGAATCCGTTATACCGGTGATATGGTAAAAGCTTTAGCGGCAGGTGCCAGTTGTGTAATGATGGGGAATGTATTTGCAGGCACAGAAGAAAGTCCGGGTGAAACAATTATTTATGAGGGAAGAAAATTTAAACAATACCGGGGCATGGGCTCCTTGGGTGCTATGGCGCAAGGCAGCAGCGATCGTTATTTCCAGGACATGGAAGATGAGGTACAAAAATTTGTTCCTGAAGGAATTGAAGGACGGGTTGCTTACAAAGGTTTTCTTGATGAAGTAGTGCACCAATTTACAGGCGGGCTAAGAGCGGGTATGGGTTATTGCGGAGCAAAAGATATCATATCTCTTCAGCAGGCAACATTTGTAAAAATTACCAATGCCGCAATGAAGGAAAGCCATGCACACGATATTGAAATAACGAGAGAAGCGCCTAATTACAGCAGGTAGTCTGAACTGGGATTAATGAGATTTTTGGGATTATTAGGAAATAAAAAAGCTAATAGCTTAAACGATTATTTTAATTCAAGCAATGCATAATAAAAACAAATCCCATAAATCCCCATAATCCTATAAATCATGGTTCAGACAATGACTCGCAGATTATTTCTTATTTCTTATTTCTTATTTCTTATTTCTTATTTCACTTTCTCTCAAACTGATTCATGCCATGTTCGTATAAGCCTGCTTACCTGCAGCCCCGGTGAGGAATTGTATTCAACTTTTGGCCATAGCGCTCTTCGTGTAACCGATTCAGTTAGTAATGAAGATATCGTTTACAATTATGGAACTTTCAATTTTGATGAGCCGGGATTTTATACAAAGTTCATTCGCGGTAAATTGATGTACTATTTATCTACAGAAGATTTTATTTCTTTCAAACAATCTTATCAGCAGGAAAAAAGAACAATGATAGAACAGGTTTTAAATCTTACCTGTAATGAAAAACAAAAAATGGTTCAGCAGCTTCAACAAAATTTACAGGGTGAAAATAAATTTTATAAATATGATTTTCTTTTTGATAACTGCACTACACGGCTTCGTGACCTTTTAGAAAAATCAGCAGACTCAACCGTACGCTTTGCAAAGGTTGTAAAAGAAAAAACACGGTTCAGGCAATTGATACATGAGTATCTTAATAAGGGTGATGAGCAATGGAGCAAGCTTGGTATTGATTTATTACTCGGCGCAAAAACCGATGCAATAATGAATGACAGGGATGTAATGTTTCTTCCTGATTATTTGCTTAAAGGGTTTGACAGCGCAAGAATTGGAAACAGACCTGCGGTGGTATCTAAAAGTAATGTGTACGATTTACAGCCAGAAAAAGTTCAAAAAAATTTCTTTATAAGTCCATTTTTCATTTTTAGTTTATTGCTTGCTGTAATTATTTTTATGAGTAGCTCCAAAAACAATTCATTTCAAAAATTTCTTTACGGCTTTGATGGCTTTATTTTTTTTATGGCAGGTTTTAGCGGTTTATTAATTCTTTTCATGTGGTTTTGTACTGACCATGTAATGTGCCGTAATAATTATAATCTTTCATGGGCATTGCCAACACATGCAGTAATGGCATTTTTTATTCACAGTAAAAAAGGATGGGCAAGAAAATATTTTATAGTTACTGCTGTAATTAATTCATTGGTTTTAATTGCATGGTTTTTTCTTCCGCAACAAATGAATCCTGCTTTTATACCAATTGTATTATTGCTCATTGTTCGCAGCATTGCTTATGGAAAACAGTAAGTTCATTCAATATAAAAACAAAAGCATTCACTACCGGGTGTTTGGCAAAGGCGAGCCTGTAGTGCTTGTTCATGGTTTTGGTGAAGATGGAAATATATGGAATGAACTCATTAAAGATTTACAAAATAATTTTCATTTAATCGTTCCTGATATACCCGGCAGCGGCAAATCTGAAATGTTAGATGGCGATATTTCTATAGAAGATTATGCAGATGTAATAAAAGAAATTCTGGCTAATGAACTTTCGGAAGTCTCCCCCACCGGGGGAGATTTAGAAGGGGCTGTGGTTGTTATGATCGGCCACAGTATGGGCGGATACATCACACTTGCTTTTGCTGAAAAATATCCTGAACTATTAAATGGCTTTGGCTTATTTCATTCCTCTGCATTCGCTGATGATGAAGAAAAAAAACAAACACGCCGCAAAGCAATTGACTTTATAAAAGCAAACGGCGCTTATGCTTTTTTAAGAACTTCTATTCCCAACCTTTTTGCAGGTAAACAGCATCTAAAGGAGATGGAAGATCTAATTGAAGATGGCAAAAAATTTAGTTCAGAAGTATTGATCCAATATTCTTATGCGATGATCAACAGGCCGGACAGAACTGAGATATTAAAAACCTTTTGCAAACCTGTTCTTTTTATTATTGGAGAAAAAGATAATGCTATTCCATTACAGGCATCTTTACAGCAATGTCATTTACCTGCAATAGCTCATGTACATATTTTACAGAATGCAGGACACATGGGAATGGTTGAAGAAACCATAACAGGCAAAAAGATAATTGAAGCTTTTTTACAAAATATTTAATTATAACTTATTTGGCACTTTACAACATAATACTATACAGCTTTTTAATTAATTTAGGAGTCTTATATAAATAGCTATCCCTCTGTAATGAAAAAAATTTTTCTTTCTTTATTGATTTCTATTTCTTGTATTACTGCTCTTGCTCACCACATTGTAGGCGGAGAAATGCTTTATGAATATTTAGGACCCGGCTCGGCACCCAATACCAAACAATACAGAATAACATTAAAATTATTCAGAGATCAGAATTGCGTTGCGCCATGTGCGCAAATGCCAGCTGATGTTTGGATAGGAATATATAACAGAGATAATAATATTGAGTATAGTGCTTGCGCTACTCTTTATTGTGATGTGCCAAAAAGCGACGAACAAAGTGTGCCCGTTAACCCTTATCCACCATGCATTAGTAATCCTCCCGTCTTGGATTATCATGTAGGTTACTACACATTTATTGTAGAGCTTCCTGATAATAATACCGGATATACAGCAGCTTATCAAACCTGTTGCCGGGTAGATAATCCAAATAACGTTTTTAATCCTAGTGCAAATAACGTTGCAGGGTCAACATATAATTGCGATATTCCGTCATTCCCGGATAATAGTCCCGTTTTTGATACAAAAATTGATGTGATCTGTCAATTGAAAAAATTTACATTGGATTTCGCAGCTACTGATAAAGATGGAGATTCTTTGGCATATTCTTTTTCAGATGCCTATAATACAAGCAGCCCAGGTACAGCCTCAGCAAATATAAATCCTTCTGCTCCACCATATAACTCTTTAACCTATATAAACGGCTATACGGCTTCGCAACCTTTGGGTAGCCAGGCTTCTATTAATCCACGTACCGGTATTATTTCAGGTATTGCCCCAAGTGCAGGTGCATACGTAGTTTGTGTTGCAGTCCGTTCTTACAGAAATGGCGTTTTTATTGCTGAGCATCGAAAAGATTTTATTGTAAATATTGGAACCTGTGATTTTTCAGGAGCAGATCCTAAATGCTCTTCCTGCTCCAGTATAGTAACTTCTTCTGTTTCATATTATACAAGTTGCAATAGCTTTACAACAACTTTCACCAATGTAAATAATTCACCATTAAATAAAACTTATTTTTGGGATTTTGGCGTTTCTTCTCAAACAAATGATACTTCTACTTTAGCCAATCCAACTTTTACATATCCTGATACAGGTGTTTATGTTCTTACGCTAATAGTAAACCGTGAGCAGGCTTGTTTCGACTCTACAACCACGCAAGTAAGAATTTACCCCGGCTTTTTCCCCGGCTTCATTTCAAATGGTCAATGCAAGAATACTCAAATACAATTCACAGATACTACTAAAACAAATTACGGAGTAGTGAATTCATGGACATGGGATTTTGGAGATCCATCAACTGCTGTAGATACTTCGCATATAAAAAACCCTCAATATACATACAGCACCGCCGGAAATTATGAT
>CABDYF010000213.1_pt1 | contig 11305 bp, 8 predicted proteins | sample 3131951 | NCBI WGS metagenome assembly CABDYF01 (sample SAMEA5534337, study PRJEB31848) | metagenome | biome: tundra; feature: field; material: soil | place: USA | collected 2013-05 | depth 0.45 m | reverse complement strand
CCCGAAAGCAATACTATTGTTTTAGGAGAAGAAGATGATCTTAATAAAAATGAAATGAAAGTTTCGGGCATCAACTGGATAAAATATGATGGTGTAACTGACGGAATGGAAGTGATCACCAAAATACGCTATAAAGATAAAGGCGCTTTATCAACCCTGCATACATACGAAAATGGTATAAATGTTCGTTTTTATGAAGATGTAAAAGGCATTGCTCCCGGTCAAAGTGCAGTTTTTTATGAAGAGGACGATGTAATTGGCGGTGGGATAATCCAAAGACAAGAGCAGCCTTTTGGCTTTTAATTGCACCTGAACATAGCCCCTAATTAAATACTATGAAGAAATATTTTGGCCTGGTCTTTTCTGTTAATCACCTTACTAACTGCCTGTAATAAACAAAACGAACTTTTCACCACAGCTTCTTTAAGCGATTATTTTCCATTGCAGGTTGGTAAATACATTACCTATAATTTAGATTCAACAGTATATATAAATTTTGGTCAAAAAGATACGGTTGTAAAATACCAGGTTAAAGATTCGATTGATGCGCAGATAACAGATAATATTGGTCGTCCGGCTTACTGCATAGAGCGTTACATTCGTAAAGATGCAACCCCCCAAAGTTGCCTAACACCCAATATGCAGAAAAAAATTATAGCATAGAAAAATATGCAAAAAATATTGGCTTGATATGCAAGGAATTTTTGCATTGGGAATTCCAGGGAGCGCAACCGGGCCGGCAGGCATTTTATCTTGGCTATGATGTAAAACTTACAATGACCGGTCATAATTAAAAGCCCCTCTTCCATAGGAATCCATTCGGATAAATCTCCCCCGCCAGCTGGCGGGGAGACTTGCCCAACTCACAAAACCATTAAGATAATTACTAATGGTTCATTTATCTTTAAATTTGAGATATAGTAATTGTTTGCTTTATAAATCTAATGATATGAAGAAAGTTCTACTCCTATTTTTTATTGCTGTTTTATTTTTTGCAAAAGATTCCAAAGCACAATTCTCAAAATATATAATAAGATTTAAGGATAAGGCTGGAACACCTTTCAGCATAAATAATCCTTCTCAATATCTATCTGCCAGATCAATTCAAAGAAGAACAAGACAAAATATTTCTATTGATTCCACTGATCTTCCGATAACACCAGGATATCTTGATAGTGTGAAGCTTGCAGGGAATGTAACTATTCTTAATAAATCAAAATGGCTTAATGAAGTTTGCATACAAACTACTGATGCAGCGGCTTTGGCAAAGATCAACAGCTTTCCATTTGTTATCTCATCAAATCCTGTAATGAGAATACAGCAATCAAACAAAGAAAACAATAATACCCGTAATAAATTTAATGAAGAGATCTCCCAAACCGCAACGGGTATGCAGGTTGTACAAACAACTGCTGATTTTTTTAATTATGGAAATTCATTTGCGCAGATACATATTCATGAAGGAGAGTTTTTACATAACAAGGGTTTTAGAGGAGAAGGAATGCTGATGGCTATGTTTGATGCCGGGTATAAAGATTATCTTACTGTAACTGCATTTGATAGTGTTAGAAATAATAATCAGGTTATTGAAACTTACGATTTTGTAAAAAATGAAACGAGTGTAAATGAAGATGATGCTCATGGCATGTATTGCTTTTCAATAATTGCTGCTAACTGGCCGGGACAATTAGTTGGCAGTTGTCCCAAAGCAAAATTTTATTTATACAGAACAGAAGATGTTTCATCAGAATACCCGATAGAAGAACAGAATTGGGCTGCCGCAGCAGAAAGAGCAGACAGTATCGGAGTTGATGTTTTTTCAACTTCGCTTGGCTATTCCACTTTTGATAATCCCGTTTTTAATCACACGTATGCAGATATGAATGGTAAGATCACCATCATAGCAAGAGCCAATGCGATGGCAGCAAAAAAAGGCATCATATCTGTTGTAGCTGCAGGTAATGATGGAACCTCCTCATGGCATTATATTGCCACTCCTGCGGATGCTGACAGCATTGTAACAGTGGGAGCTGTAAACGCTTCCGGCGTGGTTGCAGGTTTTAGCAGCTATGGTCCTGCAAGTGATGGAAGAATAAAACCTACAGTTGCCTCAGTTGGGCAGGGCACTGCCTTTGCAGGATTAAACAATCAGCCAAATTTTGGTAATGGAACTTCTTTTGCAACACCCAATTTAGCAGGGCTTATAACCTGCTTATGGCAGGCATTTCCTGAATTCAATAACATGACTATAATTGATGCTATTGAACGTAATGCGAATAAATTCAATGCACCAGATGATCGTGTTGGCTATGGAATTCCTGATATGAAAAAAGCATTCGTTTATCTCCTGAAGAAATTATATGTGCAACAGGGTGCGGTTGTAAATTGTAAAACAGAATTACAACTTACAGCTAAAGGGGATTCTATCATGCCGTTGATCATTGAAAGAAAATTAGCTACTGAAACAAATTATACACAGGTTGGAACAAGCACTTTTAGCAATGGTTTTACTGTGAAAACTTTTACTTTTTCTGATGATCTTGCAAACATTCCAACAGGAATCATTCAATACAGGATAAAACAAAACATTGGAACTGATACGACATTTTATTTGGATTCATTGTCTGTGAACTATACACAAACCTGTGTAACTGAAAATAAAGTGATTATTAAACCGAACCCGGTTAATAATTTATTAGCTCCTTCCGTTATATTAAAATCTGCAGCCAAAGTAACTATTACAATACACAACACAGCAGGACAAAAGATATATTCTTCTTCAAACAATCAGTCGGCTGGTACACAAATTTATAATATTGCATTTGGTGCTTATGCAAGAGGAATGTATTATGTAACTGTATTTTTTGATGATAAAAAAGTAGTGACAAAAAAAATAATTAAGTAAAAATTATTTTTGAAAGAGGGCAGCAAACAAAGTGTTGGCCTGCATTTCATAACCCTTTAGCAATTCCATCTTTAATAATTTAAGATGGAATTTTTCTTTAATAAAATTAACTACTTCTTCATTTTCTTTTTTAAATACAGAACAGGTTATGTATAAAAGATGCCCACCGGGTTTTACATTCGGCACTGCATTCTCTATTATTTTCTTTTGCAGCGCAGCATATTTTTCAATTGCTTCCTTTTTAAAATAAAATAATTGCCCGGGAGTTCGTGCCCATGTACCTGAGCCCGTGCAGGGAACATCTGCAATTATAAAATCGTACAGTCCGGTCGGGGCGCTGAAAGCGACCTGATCGTTTGAAAGATCAGCAACAAAAGAATGGTATTTTTTTATTCCTGCTTTGGCAAAACGTTTGTGTAAGTTCTCCAGAATAGATTCCCGTTTATCGCTTACAGTTAATTCAATATTTGGGTTAATATCATACGCCATAATTGATTTACCACCGCTTGCAGCACAGCAATCCCATACATGAGATTTCTGATTTGAGATTTCTGATTTGAGAAAATCACCAACTCTTTGTGAATTATAATCCTGCACTACTGCTTCTTTATCTAATTCTACTACTTCATTAATTTTTGATGAATTGGGAAGGGCTATACAATCTTCATTTATTGATTTGTATGAAATCCCTGCTCCTGAAAGCTTTCCCGTTACTCTTTTATTATTTCCAGGTCTGATTCTTAAAAATAGATCAGGTTGAATTAAAAATGAAAGACTGAATTTTTCAGTTTCAATCCCTTCGCTCAATTCATCTTGATAAGGAAAAATATCTTGAATGGAAAATTGAGAAGAAATAATAGAAAGCTTTTTTTGTACAGATTCTTCTATTAAGTTATTCCAATCAGGTTTTATACTTTTCAAAAACTCTGATTTTTTATTCTCACATAAAAATGTACCAAGCAAAATTTTATCTTCTAAAGAAATATTACCGGCTGCATTCCCTAAACGAAAATAATTGTAACAAAGAGAGGTGATCTGCTTTCTGTCTTTTGAACCATATTTTTTATTTGCAGAAAAATATTTTTTTATAAAAAGATGAAAAGGCTCATTACCATTATACGATCTTAAAATTGTAACAGCAGAATTTAAATGAGAATTAAAGATGCTCATATTTTAAATGCTTGTGTGGACACAAGCATTGGCAATCGCCGCAGTTTGTGTCCCACAAACCGCTTAATTAAAAAATATGAAACTACATCTATCATGTTCATCATTTAAATCACATACATCATAGGTTCATATTTCAAGCAAAGCTTTTACAGGATCTTTTCCAAAAAGCAATTGTTCAGGATTTTCGAGCATTTCTTTTACTCTCACTAAAAAGCTTACTGACTCACGGCCATCTATAATTCTGTGATCATAACTCAGCGCTACATACATCATAGGTTTAATTACTACCTGCCCGTTAATGGCAACCGGTCTCTCCTGTATTTTGTGCATTCCTAAAATAGCTGACTGTGGAATATTTATTATCGGTGTACTCATTAATGATCCAAATACTCCCCCATTGGTTATGGTAAAAGTTCCCCCCGTCATTTCTTCTATAGTGAGTTTATTTTCTTTTGCTTTAGTGGCTAATTCAACAACCTTCTTTTCAATTTCAGCCATGCTAAGGCTTTCAGCATTTCTTATTACAGGTACTACCAATCCTTTTGGAGCTGAAACAGCAATAGAAATATCACAATAATTATGATAAATTATATTTTCTCCATCAATCATTGCATTTACCGTAGGCCATTCCTGCGAAGCGAAACAAACAGCTTTTGTAAAAAAACTCATGAATCCAAGATTGGCTCCATGTTGTGTTTTAAAAACTTCTTTGTACTTAGTTCTCAGATCCATTATAGCACTCATATCTACTTCATTAAAAGTGGTAAGCATGGCTGTTGTGTTCTTAGCCTCTACCAATCTTCTGCTTATTGTTTTACGGAGATTGCTCATCTTCTCCGGTTTATCATCCCTGCTAAACATGGGCTGACCAATGCTTCTGCCCGGATTAGACAAAGCATCCAACACATCATGCTTTAAGATCTTTCCATTGGAACCGGTTGGTGTGATATTTTTTACATCTACTTTTTTATCTGCTAAAATTGCTGCTGCAACAGGTGTAACTTTTATATCAGAAAGCCCCCTATCCCCCGAAGGGGGGAAAGAATGTTGTTTTTCTTCTGGCTTTTGTGTGTCTTCTTTTTTTGACTTTTCTTTTTTCTCTTCAGGCTTTTTTTCAGCTTTTGGTTCTGCTGGTTTTTTAGGGCGTGCAGCAGTATCATCAATCCTGCAGGCAACATCACCAATCTTTAAAGTATCACCTTCATTAGCAACCGTTGTTAATATACCTGCCTGCTGGGCATTAATTTCAAACGTAGCTTTTTCACTTTCCAGCTCTGCAATTACCTCATCTCTTTCTACCCACTCACCATTTTGCTTTAACCATTTTATGAGGGTTACTTCATTAATGCTTTCACCAACTGAAGGAACTTTAATTTCTATCGCCATGATGGGTTTTTGTCGAAGTTATGAGTTATGATTATTAATGAAATATTTTTCACCCTTATTTTTTTAACAGGATTATTATACACTAAAAGCAGTTTCAATTATTTCAGCCTGTTCCTGTGCATGCACTTTTGCATAGCCTGTTGCAGTGGAAGCGCTTGGTTGACGGCCTATCACTCCATAATTAATGGTTTTTAAATTCATTAATAAAAATGAGGCTGCTCCCATATTCAGTGGCTCTTCCTGTACCCAAAACCAAATTGCTTTGTTGTATTTTTTATACAATGCTTCCAACTGCTTTAATGGTAACGGATAAATTTGCTCCATACGGATGATGGCAACATCCTGCCTGTTCTCTTTTTGTTGTTTTTCTGCAAGATCAAAATAAACTTTGCCGCTGCAGAATAAAACTTTTTTAACTGCTGATGGATCCTTTATAAAATTATCATCTATTAATTCTTTAAATCCGCCTGATGTAAATTCATCAATATGACTGAAACTACCAGGATGCCGCAAGTTTGCTTTTGGTGAGAAAACTATTAAAGGTTTCCTAAATGGCCATGCCAATTGCCTGCGCATTGCATGAAAATAATTTGCTGCTGTTGTAATATTTACAATTATTATATTCAGCTCGGCACACATTTGTAAAAATCTTTCCATTCTTGCGCTGCTATGTTCCGGTCCCTGACCTTCATAACCATGTGGTAATAAAAGAACAACTCCATTCATCCGTTGCCATTTTTGTTCAGAAGCAACAATAAACTGGTCTATAATAATTTGACCGCCATTTCCAAAATCTCCAAATTGTGCTTCCCACAAAACCAATGTATTAGGATTTGCCATTGCATAGCCATACTCAAAACCCAATACAGCAGCTTCGCTTAACAATGAATTATAAATTCTGAACTTCCCCTGCTCTTTTGCAACATTGCTTAGCCGGTTATAAAAACTATCATTTACTTCATCTCTTAACACTGCATGACGATGGCTGAAAGTTCCTCTTTGCACATCCTGCCCGCTCATTCTTACATTTTTCTTATCTGCTAAAATGCTTGCATAACTAAGCAATTCTCCCGCAGCCCAGTCAAGTTTTTTTTGTTCATTAAATAATTTGATCTTATCCTGTAGAATCTTCTCAACCTTTTTAAGTGGCTTAAATCCTTCGGGCCATGTCATGATAGAATGGAATAAATTTTCAACCTGGTTTTTACTTATTGCGGTTACAGGTGATGAGTCAAAATCGTTTGCCACAGCTCTTCTCAGGCTTTGCCACCATAGCTCCGGTTTTTGATAAGTGTACGGGAGCGGATTTTGTTTTATCTCATCTAAGCGTTCCTGCAAATCGCTCCAGAATTTTTTTTCCATTTCTTTGGCAAGATCTGCTGCGTCTTCTTCCCCATGCATTATCAGCCATTTTGTATAAACTTCTCTCGGGTTTGGCTGCTTATCAATTAATGCATACAAACCGGGCTGGGTAAATTTTGGATCATCGCCTTCACTATGCCCCCAGCGGCGATAACAAACCATATCAATAAAAATATCGCTGTTAAATTCCTGACGGTAAAGCATTGCTATCTGTGAAGCTTTTACAACCGCTTCCGCATCATCACCGTTAACATGAAATACCGGCGCCTGTATCATTGCAGCAACCGAAGTACAATAATCTGAACTTCTTGCATCATCAAAATCTGTGGTAAAACCGATTTGATTATTGATAACAAAATGAATTGTGCCGCCTGTATAATAACCTCTTAAATTACTCATTTGCAAAACCTCGTATACAACTCCCTGCCCTGCAACTGAGGCATCGCCATGAATTAATATTGGAAGAATTTTATCGTAATCACTTTCATATATTACATCTGCTTTACTTCTTGCAAAGCCCACAACCACAGGGTTTACAGCTTCAAGATGTGAAGGATTAGGACATAATTTTAAATGTACTTTTTTTCCATTGCCTGTTTCCACTTCGCTGCTGTATCCTAAATGATATTTTACATCACCAGTACCCATGGTTGTATCAGGCGTAGTTGTTCCTTCAAATTCAGTGAATATTTGCTCGTATGTTTTACCAAGAATATTTGCCAGAATATTTAATCTGCCTCTGTGCGCCATGCCTATTACAACTTCCAGTACATTATTATCAGCGGCAGTTGTTATAATTGCATCCAGTGCGGCAATCGTGGTTTCTCCGCCTTCAAGAGAAAATCTTTTTTGCCCAATATATTTTGTGTGAAGAAATTTTTCGAATATAACTCCTTCATTCAGCTTTTGGAGGATCCTTCTTTTTTGTTCTAAAGGAACAGGCTGCGACATTGTATTTTCTATAGCATTAGTAAGCCATTCAACCCGAATCGGATCATTTACATAAGCATATTCAATCCCTGTTGATTCTGAATAACATTTTTTTAAACGGTCTAAAATAATTTGCAGGTTTGCATTCTCAAGTCCAATAAATCTCCCGGCAATAAAATCAGTATTCAGGTCTTCATCACTCAATCCAAAATATTTTAGGTCCAGATTTGCACGTCGGTCTTTTCGTTCTTTTATCGGGTTTGTTTTTGAGAGAAGATGACCTTTTTTTCGATAAGCTTCAATTAATTGATAAACTCCAAATTCTTTATTCAGATTTCCGATTTCCTGTGGCCTAATTTCATTAATAGATTTATCGTGCCCGTTTTTGTTTGACATGGCAAAATCAAATCCCTCAAAAAATTTACGAAGATCTGCATTAACACTATCGGGATTTTTTACAAAATCAGCATACAGATTTTCTATGTAAGCCGGATGGGAATTAGTGATATAGGAGAAATCTTTCATAAATATGTGCAAATATCGGTTTTTCGTAACATTAAAAACGACTATAAAGCGCTAAACTGTAGTAAAAAGATTGGCGATAGAGAACTTTTTATTAGTAAGAATCCCTATCTTCGCCACCCAAAAATTAAAATTTCATGGCTAATCACGCAGCTACCAAAAAAGATGTAAGACAATCAACTAAACGCAGAGAGCGTAATCGCTATTATGGTAAAACAACCCGTAACGCAATTCGTGATCTAAAAGTAATTGATACAAAAGAAGGCGCATCAGAAAAACTGCCATTAATAGCATCAATGATAGATAAATTAGCAAAGCGTGGTATCATCCATAAAAATAAAGCGGCAAATCTTAAAAGTAAGCTCACAAAAAATGTGAATGCTTTAGCTAAATAAAATATTATTTCTTCTGAAAAAAAGCGTTTTTAACCGGGACGCTTTTTTTATTTACCAAAATTCATACACCAAAAAACTTTGTAGCTTGTGGCAAATGATTCTGTATGAAAATTGTTTTTTATTCCTTTGCATTTTTATTCATTTCATTCTATGCATTTTCACAGCAAACTCCTTTTGAAAAAAGTAATGGTAAGGAGACTGCCACTTATTTCCAGGCAATAGAATTCTATAAAAATTTAGATAGAGCTTCATCAAAAATATTAATGAAAGAATTGGGACCTACAGATGCAGGTTATCCATTGCATTTGGTGTTGGTAAGCAATGACGGAAAATTTGATCCTGCTGTTTGGCATAAGCAAAATAAAGTGGTTATCCTTATTAACAACGGCATTCATCCCGGCGAGCCTGATGGTATTGATGCAAGTATGATGCTGGTAAGAGATATTGTAAATCAAAAAATAAAGTTGCCTGATAATGTTGCGCTGGCTTTTATTCCTGTGTATAATATTGGTGGATGTTTGAACAGAAATAGTTTTTCAAGAGCAAATCAAAACGGACCTGTTGAATACGGCTTTCGCGGCAACTCTCAAAATCTTGATCTTAACCGCGACTTTACAAAAAACGACAGTAAAGAGGCAAGATCTTTTGCACATATCTTTCATTATCTAAATCCGGATATTTTAATTGATAATCATGTAAGTGATGGCGCCGATTACCAGCATACCATGACAATGCTTACAACTCAATACGATAAGCTGGGAGCCGATCTTGGCTATTGGCTGAAGGAAAAATTTGAACCGGAACTGTACAAAGGCATGACCAAAAAAGGCTGGGACATGGTGCCTTATGTAAATTTTGAAACAGCAAAACCTGATAGTGGTATGCTGCAATTTTATGATCCTCCAAGATATTCATCAGGATATGCTGCTTTATTTCAAACAATTGGATTTGTACCCGAAACACATATGCTGAAACCTTTTGCAGACAGGGTAAGATCTACTTATTCATTCATGCAAACTGTAATAGAACAATCAGCGATAAAAGCTAATGATTTAATTGCTGTAAGAAAAAAAGCTATAAAGGATATAGAGAAAGAAAAAATATTTCCGCTTGGTTGGGTACCTGATTCTTCAAAATATTCAATGATAACTTTTAAAGGTTATGAGCAGGCTTTTAAAACAAGCGATGCAACAGGACTGCAAAGAATGTATTATGATCACATGAAACCTTTTACAAAACAGGTGAAATATTATAACGTTTTTTCACCAGAACATTTTGCTACAAAACCTGAAGCATACATTGTTCCACAGGGATGGTGGGCAGTAATTGATCTGTTGAAACTTAATAAAGTAAATATGTTTCAATTAAAAAATGATAGTACAATAGAAGTTGAAGCTTATCATATTGATGATTATAAATCTTTGCCACGCCCTTATGAAAAACATCATAAAAATTCTGATGCAAAAATTTCTTCATCTAAACAAAAAATAAAATTTTTAAAAGGAGATTATGTAATTCCGATGAACCAACCCGCAAACAGATATATTGTTGAAATGCTTGAACCAACTGGTGATGACAGTTTTTTTGCATGGAATTTTTTTGATGCAATCCTGCAACAAAAAGAAGGTTACAGTGATTATCGCTGGGAAGATATTGCTGCAGAAGTTTTAAAAAATAATCCCGATCTAAAACAAAAACTGGAAGCTAAGAAGCTGGCTGATCCTGATTTTGCAAAAAATGCATCTGCTCAGCTAAATTTTATTTATAAGAATTCGCCATATTATGAGTCGGCACATTTGAGGTATCCTGTGTATAGGTTACTCGCAGAATATAAGTAATACATTATCTTGGAAATAAAATTTACCCTATTGAAACTTGTCCTCAATAATTTAAAAACTCAAAAGTTCAATTCAAAAAATTATTATTGGATTGTGCTTTTACTGACAATATTTACTGCCTGTGGGCAAAATAAAAAAGAAGCTACAAGTCCTTTTAAATTTTTAGAAGCTGTAGATATTTTTAGATCGCATGTTGCAGATTCATTAAAATACTTAATTCCGATTTTGGATTCTGTTTTGGAAAGTGATCAGAAGTATAGATATGGAAGTATGAACGATGAAACCCTAACGAATTTTAAATTGCATAATAAAGAAGTAATATCTATAGATTCAACAAATACTATAAAAGTAAGTGCAATCCTTGACAGATATGGTTGGTTAGGAAAAAAGGATATTGGAATCATGGAAAGCCAGGCAATTTTTTTTGTTATTCAGCATGCCGATAGCGCAACGCAGGAAAAATATCTTCCTTTAATCAGAAAAGCTGTAATGGATAAAAAAGAAAATCCTCATCACTTAACAATGTTGGAAGACAGAGTAAGCCTAAGAAAAAATAAATATCAAATTTATGGGACACAGGTCATCTATGAGTATCGAAATAAAAAATATTATTTATTGCCGTTGATTGACCCTGAAAATGTTATAAAAAGGCGAAAATCAATAGGATTGGATTCTATCTCATTTCAATTATACTTAAATAAATTCCATATTAAGTGGAGCTTTGAGTCTTATAAAAGAGATTTACCCGAAGTACAAGAATTTCTTTTAAAAAGCAAAACTCATTTAAGATAATAATT
>CABDYF010000211.1_pt1 | contig 11457 bp, 7 predicted proteins | sample 3131951 | NCBI WGS metagenome assembly CABDYF01 (sample SAMEA5534337, study PRJEB31848) | metagenome | biome: tundra; feature: field; material: soil | place: USA | collected 2013-05 | depth 0.45 m | reverse complement strand
CAATTCATAGATTATTTTTATCCTCCATTTAAAAGGCTGATGCCTGTTCGTACTTTCAGGTATGCAGTCTGCGGCGGAAGCAATATGCTGCTGGATATCTTTATTTATTATATCAGCTATAACTTTATTCTGCATAAGCAAATTTTTGCCCTGGGTTTCATTGCATTTAAACCACATATCGCTGCACTCTGGATGGCATTCTTTATAAGCTTTCCTGTAGGTTTTTTACTTTCAAAATATATAGTTTTTAATACTTCTCAATTAAGAGGAAGAATACAACTATTCAGGTATTTATTAATTGTTGCCGTCAATCTTATTTTAAATTATGCCTTCTTAAAAGTTATGGTTGAATACATGAATTTTTATCCAACTATAGCAAGAATTTTTACTGCCTGCATTATTGTAACATTTAGTTTTCTATCACAAAAACATTTTACATTTAGAGAAAGAAAAGAAAGCCACGAGATTTAAGGCAAGCTATGAGCCATGAGCTAAGAGCTTTGAGACGATACTCACAGCTCTTAGCTAATAACTCATAGCTTTCTTCTGCCATTTTTGCACTTTAATGCCGTTGGCATAAACATTGTCAATCTTTAATAAAATTTATTAATCATGGGAAAGATAATAGGTATAGACTTAGGTACAACCAATAGCTGCGTTGCAGTTATGGAAGGCAATGAGCCTGTAGTGATAGCGAATGATGAAGGCCGCAGAACGACTCCATCAGTGGTAGCATTCTTAAAAAATGGCGAAAGAAAAGTAGGTGATCCTGCAAAGCGACAGGCAATTACCAATGCTCAAAACACTATCATGAGTGTTAAGCGTTTTATGGGGCATAAATGGGACGAGATAACAAGCGAGGCAGGCCATTGGAGTTACAAAGTTGTAAAAGGTGACAATAATACTGTTCGTATTGATATTGATGGCAGGCAATATACGCCACAGGAAATTTCTGCTATGATCCTTCAAAAAATGAAGAAGACTGCAGAGGATTACTTAGGGCAGGAAGTAACGGAAGCAGTGATAACAGTTCCTGCATATTTTAATGACTCTCAAAGACAGGCTACAAAAGAAGCAGGGGAAATTGCAGGTTTAAATGTTCGCAGAATAATTAATGAACCTACTGCTGCAGCGCTGGCTTATGGTCTTGATAAGAAACACAAAGATCAAAAAATTGCTGTGTTCGATCTTGGCGGTGGTACATTCGATATTTCTATTCTTGAATTAGGTGAAGGCGTATTTGAAGTAAAATCAACTAATGGTGATACACATTTAGGAGGAGATGATTTTGATAAAGTGATAATGGATTGGCTGTCTGATGCATTTAAAAAGGATGAAGCAATCGATCTTCGTAAAGATCCGATGAGCTGGCAGCGTTTGAAAGAAGCCGCAGAAAAAGCCAAGGTAGAATTATCATCATCAAGCGAAACAGAGATCAATCTTCCTTATGTAACTGCTGTTGATGGTGTGCCTAAACACCTTGTAAAAAAATTAACCCGTGCAAAATTTGAACAACTCTCCGATGAATTATTTACAAGATGTTTAAAGCCATGTGAACTTGCAATAAAAGATGCAGGCATTGATAAATCAAAAATTGATGAAGTAATATTGGTAGGTGGCAGCACACGTATCCCGAAAGTGCAGGAACTTGTTGAGAATTTCTTTGGTAAAAAACCACACAAAGGTGTTAACCCTGATGAGGTAGTTGCAATTGGTGCTGCAATACAGGGTGGTGTATTAACCGGCGAAGTAAAAGATGTATTGTTGCTGGATGTTACTCCGCTTTCACTTGGTATTGAAACTATGGGCAGTATAATGACAAGATTGATTGAAAGCAATACAACTATTCCTACTAAAAAGACAGAAGTATTTTCTACAGCAAGCGATAACCAGTCCGGTGTTCAGATACATGTTCTGCAGGGTGAAAGACCTTTGGCTTCTCAAAACAAAAGCCTTGGTACATTTAATTTAGATGGCATACCACCGGCTCCGAGAGGCGTTCCGCAGGTTGAAGTAACTTTTGATATTGATGCCAATGGTATTTTGCATGTAACCGCAAAAGATAAGGGTACCGGAAAATCTCACAACATACGGATAGAAGCCGGCAGCGGATTAAACAAAGAGGAAATTGAAAAGATGAAGAATGAGGCAAAGGCAAATGAAGCAAGCGACAGGGAAGCAAAAGAAAAAATAGAAAAGATAAACCAGGCAGATAGCCTCATTTTTCAAACAGAAAAACAAATAAAAGAGTATGGAGATAAAATTCCTGCGGATAAAAAAGGTCCGATTGAAAGCGCTCTTGCTAAATTAAAAGAAGCTCATAAAACACAGGATATTGCTGCGATTGATACAGCAGTTGCAGAAATGAATACGGCATGGACAGCAGCCAGTGAAGAAATGTATAAAGCAACTCAGGATGCAGGGGCACAAGAAGGCGGCGCTAAAGGTGATGGACAACAGCAAGGAGAAGACGGTCAGCAACAATCACAAGGTGCAGCAGATAATGTTACCGATGCTGAATTTGAGGAAGTAAAGTAAAGTAAATAAGATTAAGGTTATAAGATTAAGGTTATCTAATGGGTAACCTTTTTTATTTTTTTAAATTTGTATATCAGAAGGAATATAATATGGCTGTACTTCACAATAGAATTTCTCAAAAAGAACTTAAGCAATATCTTTATGAGGAGACGGAGCCAAGAACTACATTGAGCTTTTATCAATATGCCAAAATTGATGATCCAAAATCTTTCAGAGATGAGCTGTATAAAAATCTAAATGCATTAAAAGTTTTTGGAAGAATCTATGTGGCACATGAAGGCATCAATGCGCAGCTAAGTGTACCTGTAAGCAATTATGAATCACTTAAAAATTATCTCTATTCATTTTCTTTTTTAAATAATGTAAGATTGAATATTGCAGTAGATGATGACGCCCGCCTGAATGACGCAGTCGGGCAGGGCAAAGGTTTCTGGGTTTTAAAAATAAAAGTGAGAGATAAGATCGTTGCAGATGGCATTACTGATCCCAATTTTGATATGAGCAAAAAAGGAAAATATGTAGATGCAAAACAATTCAATGATCTGACCAACGATCCTAATACGATAGTGGTGGATATGCGTAATCATTATGAATATGAAGTAGGTCATTTTGAGAATGCCATTGAAGTTCCTTCCGATACTTTTCGTGAGCAATTGCCTATGGCTGTTATTATGCTGCAGGATAAAAAGGATAAGAATATTATTATGTATTGCACAGGCGGTATCCGTTGCGAAAAAGCCAGCGCTTATATGCTGCATAATGGATTTAAAAATGTATTTCATCTGGAAGGAGGTATTATTAATTATGCCAATAAGATTAAAGAAGAAGATCTTCTTAATAAATTCAAAGGGAAAAATTTTGTATTTGATGACAGGCTGGGAGAGAAGGTTGGCAGTGAAGTTATCAGCCATTGCCATCAGTGTGGAAAGCCATGTGATGAACATACTAATTGCAAAAACGATGGCTGTCATTTGCTTTTTATTCAATGTGAGGATTGCGCAAAAAAATATGATGGTTGTTGCAGTGAAGAATGTCAATCCATTTACAACATGCCGGAAGGAGAGCAAAAAGAATTACGCAAAGGAAAGATGAATGGCATAATGATCTTCAATAAATCACGCCATAGATTAAGACCAAAGTTTAAAGGAGGAACAAGGAAATGACAGAGCTATCTGTAAAATAAAAAATTAGAAACGATTCTTAAAGTGAAATAAATCGTTTGCTATTTGTTTCCAACTTTACTATAAATAGCAACGATCCATCTGCGCGGAAGAATCCGGATAATAAAAGAAGTAATTTTTGATAGAGTACCCGGCACTATCATCATTCTTCCTTTCAAAGTTTTACGCACTGCAATTTCTCCAACTTTTTTTTGAGGAACAGCCATTTGCACACCAAACCATCCAAGTTTTTTCTTTGTATCCTGTTCTATTTCTGGTTTTGTAAAAACAGGACCCGGACTAAGGCAACTAACGCTGATATGTTTTTTCTTTAGTTGATAGCGTAAAGAATAGCTAAAAAAAACCACTGCAGATTTTGTAGCAGAGTACATATTTTTTACAGGGATAGGTGCAAGGCCGGCCATGCTGGCAACATTCAAAATATATGATGGAGCATTTTTTTCTAATAATGGAAGTAATGTAAGACTTAGCGCCATGCAGGATTCAACATTTAATCTAACCATATAGCGGAGTGTATCAAGCGGCAATGATAAATAATCGCGGGCTCCGCCAAAGCCGGCTACATTGCAAAGCACTTTTAAATGAATATCTTTTTCGGTGCACCATCTTGCAATTGAATCAGCAGCATTTTCTTTTTCAAGATCAAGTCTTAAAATATCAACATGAACATTGTATTCGGATTCCAGTTTATTTTTTGCTGTAAGTAAACTATCAGAATGCCTTGCAATTAAAATTAAATTATACTTCCGTTTTGCCAAAGCTTCCGCAATAGCATAACCAATTCCTTTGCTGCCGCCGGCAACCAATGCATACATCATAGAATTATCATAACTGCTTTTTAAATTTTTATCAAACGAATCGGAAGCCATACTATATGTTGTATATGTAGACTCTAATGAGAGATTAGCGGATATATTCTTACTTACAGTATTTGATTGGGAATGCACATTTAGTATAATAAATAATGTAAGAACCAGAAAGAATATTTTTTTCATAAAATAATATTATGTAGATGAAGTATGTATGGCTATTTACTTCCCCACCTGATCGTAGATAAATACTAACAGCCTCCTGGGAAGAGAACGCAAAACTACAGACATAATTTTAGCTAAAGTGCCAGGCACAATTATGAAGAACAAATATATTTTCTTGAAATTGAAAACCTAACCTGTCAGGTTTCGGGAACCTGACAGGTTTCTATATTTTTATTTATTCAGTTAGCGAAAGGATATTGCCATCTGCATCTTTAAACCATGCAACTTTTGAGCCACCTGGCGAATGCCATATTCCCAATTTGTCCTGCTGCATAAAATCATACCGTTCGCAAAAAATACCCTTTTTATTTAATTCGCTTATTACTGATGATATATCATCAACATTCCAGCCGAGAATGGTAAATGGATGTGGATTTAATTCAGTAACAATAGTGACTCTCAATAATGTTCCATTGGCATCAAACTCTATTGCATAATTATCTTCAGATAAGAGTTTTAATCCTAAAATATCTTTGTAAAAATGTTTTGCTTTTTCAGCATTTATGGTGGGAGCAAATGCTTTAAGTTTTTTATTTGCAAGCATGATTGGATGTATATTTTATTCTAAATCTTTTAAAGCACTAATAATTCTTTTTTCTGATTCTTCATCACTTAACTGCTGCGGTATAAATTTTTCTCCAATCAATTTTTCATACAATTCAATGTAACGGTTACTAATTGTTGAGATCCATTCATCTGTCATTTCAGGAACCACTTGGCCTTCTTTACCCATAAAATTATTTTCTATCAACCATTCTCTTACAAATTCTTTACTTAATTGTTTTTGTTTTTCGTTTTTTATTTGTCTTTCCTCAAATCCATCTGCGTAAAAATATCGTGAGCTATCCGGTGTATGTATCTCATCCATTAAATAGATTTCATCATCTATTTTTCCAAATTCATATTTTGTATCCACTAATATTAATTCTCTTTTAGCTGCAATTTCTTTCCCTCTTGCAAATAATTGTAAACTGTACTCCTCTATTTTTTCATAATCATCAGCATTTGCCAATTTTCTTTTTATAATTTCTTCTTTGCTTATGTCTTCATCATGTCCTAGTGTTGCTTTAGTAGAAGGTGTAATAATCGGAGAGGAAAAGAAATCATTTTCTTTCATGCCATCATCGAGTGCAACACCGCATAATTCTCTTTTTCCCTCTGCATACGTGCGCCAGGCATGGCCTGTAAGGTTTCCTCTTACAACCATCTCTACACGAAGCGGATCACATTTTTTACCGATGGCAACATTTGGTGCAGGAGTTTGCAACAACCAGTTTGGGCAAATATCTTTTGTAGCATCTAACATGTAAGCAGCAATCTGGTTTAAAACCTGTCCTTTAAAAGGAATTGGTTTGGGAAGAATTACATCGAACGCAGAAATTCGATCACTGGCGATCATTACCAGCCATTTATTTTTTATCATGTAAACATCTCTTACTTTTCCGCTGTAAAAACTTGTTTGATCTGGTAATTGAAGTGCAGGCATAACACTAAAGTAAATTGTGAATTCAGATTTACAATTTTTTATTTTGATAAGATTTGAACAATTTTTTTAGTAAATGGTGAAAATTAAATTTTAAAACTATAATAACAATCCTTATTTTGCTTGAAATTCTTAAAATCAAAACTACCATTATGAGAAAAAGTTTAAGATTCCTGGCTGCTTTGCTTATCGCAAATATTATTTCCATATTTGCTTTTGCTCAAAGAACAACCATTAACGGGAATGTAAAAAACAGCGTTACCGGAGATGTTGTGTCAGCAGCTTCTATAACGGTAAAAGTTTCGGGTACCGGAATATTTACTGATGATAAAGGAAATTTTACTTTCACTACTACCCAAAAATTTCCTGTTACTTTAATTATCTCTTCAATTGGATTTACAACGCAGGAGGTTACAGTTTCTAATTCTGCGGAGTTTGTACAGGTTAATTTTAAACCTGCCAGTACTTTGGGTCAGGAAGTTGTAATAGCGGCTACCCGCACACCTTCCCGCATTTTGGAATCGCCTGTAACCATAGAACACATAAGTTCTGCCAATATTCGCAATGCAGCTGATCCTTCTTATTATGATATGGTTGGTAAATTAAAAGGAGTGGATGTAGTTACTTCTTCATTACTGTTTACAACACCCAGTACAAGAGGTTTTAATGGAAGCGGCAATCTTCGTTTAAATCAAATTGTGGATGGGATGGATAACCAGGCACCAGGGCTGAATTTTTCTGTTGGAAGTGTAACAGGAATAACACAGCTTGATGTTGAAAGTATAGAGTTATTGCCCGGAGCATCATCTGCATTGTATGGACCTGGCGGTATGAACGGAGCTTTAATAATAAACAGTAAAGATCCTTTTAAATACCAGGGACTTTCATTAGATATTAAAACAGGTGTAATGCATATTGATGATCCCGATAGAATAAAATCACCTTACTATGATTGGAGTTTACGCTGGGCTAAAAAAATATCAGAGAAGTTTGCGTTTAAAATAGGCGCACAATTAATACAGGCAAAAGACTGGGTTGGTAATGATTATAGAGATTATAATCGTTTAGGAACAACCGGCTTTGTTACACCGGGTACAAGACAGACAGACCCTAATTATGATGGTGTAAATATTTATGGTGATGAAACTACGATAGATATAAAATCAAATATCCTTAATCCACTGGGCCAGCAGGCTCCATTTTATGCGCCATATATTAATTCTTTACCGGCATCTATTCCTGTTTCAAGAACAGGTTATTTAGAAAACCAGGTGGTAAGTCCTAACAGCTTAAATTTTAAACTGTCCGGTTCATTAAATTATAAAGTAACCGGGAACACTGCATTAATATTAGCAGGATATTTTGGAACAGGAAATACAGTTTATACAGGAAGTGATCGCTATTCTTTAAAGGATTTAAAAATGGGACAGTACAAGTTAGAACTTAATAATCCCAACTGGTTTTTAAGAGCATATACCACGCAGGAAAATTCGGGTGAATCTTTTAACGCAACAGTTACAACCCGTTTATTTAACGAAGCATGGAAACCAAGTGGTGGTACAACTGGCTGGTATTATCAATATGCACTAGCTTATTTACAAAATAAATTGGGAGGTCTTTCTGATATAGCAGCACATAATGCTGCAAGAGCAGTTGCAGACCAGGGAAGGCCGGCTGCAGGTTCTCAGCAATTTCAAACATTATTCAACCAGATTCGCAGCATTCCTATATCTAAAGGCGGCGGTTTATTTGTTGATAAGACAAATCTTTACAACATTGAAGGACAATATAATTTTTCACAATACACTCAAAAATTTGCTGATATAATAGTAGGTGCTAATTATAAAAGATATGTGTTGAATTCTGAAGGAACTTTGTTTGCAGATTCAGCAGGAAAAATAGGTATTAACGAAGTGGGTATTTATGCACAGGCAATCAGGCGTTTTATAAATGATAAATTAAAAATTATTGCATCAGGCCGTTATGATAAAAATCAAAATTTTGATGGAAAATTTACACCTCGTGTATCTGCAGTAATTACAGTAGCCCCGGATAATAATTTGCGTTTATCATATCAGCAGGCCTATCGCTTTCCATCTACACAACAGCAATGGATTAATCTTAGAGTTGGAGGTGGTACCCGTTTATTAGGTGGTTTGCAAACCTTGCAGGATTATTATAAATTCAGTTCAAATGCTGTATATGATGTTACTACATTGCAAGCAAGTAATACCCGTACTGTTAGAAAATTTGATAAGTTTAAGGCAGAAACAGTTAATGAAGTTGAAGCCGGTTATAAAGGATTGCTTCTCCATAAAAAATTATTAATTGATATTTATGGATATTATGGCATTTATAAAGATTTTATAGCAAGAACTTTGGTTGCACAATCTGTAAGCGGAAACGCTAATGATGTTACCATACAAAATGTTGTTTCTAATTCTCCGCTGGTAACAATCTATTCTGTGCCCACAAACATTACAAGCCAGGTAAAAACTTATGGTTTTGGAGTCGGCATTGATTATTCTTTACCACGTGATTTTTCAATTGGCGTTAATGCATCTTCTGATAAAATAACCGATGTGCCTGCGGGTTTTGTTGCCGCTTTTAATGCTCCTCTTTACAGAGTGGGAGCTTACATTGCAAATAGCGGCTTTGGATATAATAACCGTTTGGGGTTTAATATTTCCTGGAGATGGCAAGATGATGTAGATTATCAGGGGGATTTTGCCAATGGCCATGTTCCTGCTTATAATACAGTTGACGGACAGATTAGTTATAAATTTCCTGTTGAAAAAATATTGCTTAAGTTGGGCGCAACAAACCTGTTTAATCAATATTACAGAAACGGATTTGGTAATGCCGCTATTGGCGGATTGTATTATGTAAGTTTTGGTTACAATTTATTTTAATTATAAATAATTATTCATTTTAAAAAAATTATATGAAATATATTTTAAAAAATATTATAAAGCAGGCATTACCTGTTATAATTTGTATTCTTGCGATAGCGTCTTGCAATAAAACTCTTGAGCGTTTTTCATCACCTATTGCTACTACACAAAATTCACTTACTATTAGTGATTTTTTAATATCTGATACCAACTATAGTTTATTAAATGCTTTAGTTATAAGAGCAGGGCTAACGGCTACTTTAAGTGATAAGAATAATACATTTACTCTTTTTGCTCCCAATAATGCTGCTTTCCGGGCGGCCGGATTTACAACAACTGCAATAGTGAGTGGATTGCCTGTTGCTTCGGCTGCAGGTATTGCCGGTTATTTGCTTGTACCGGGACGTGAATATACTTTTGCAGATATACCAACAACTTTTCCAAACATTCAGCTGCCAACAACTTTAAGCATTGGTGTGCTGCCAGGCACTCCCGTTCCATTCAAGCTTACTATTTTTCCTTCTAAAAGAGGCACTACAGTTTGGGTGAATAATGTTGCGGCATTATCTTTTGATATGCACTTTCAAAATGGTATTGTACATACTATTTCGGGGATTGTTAGTCCCCCAAGTCTATTATTAGCACAAATGATTTATGTAGACCCACAATTTACCATGTTTGATTCTTTAATTGCGAGAGGAGATGCAGCACAACCCAATCCTGCATTAAAGATTGACTCTGCATTAAAAAATCCGGGAGCTAATTTAACGGTGTTTGCTCCTACCAATACAGCAGTGAAAGCTTTTATAAATGCTGCATCAGGCGGTGCTATACCATTAGCGGCTCCGGATGCTGTTTTTTTTGGATTTATCAGAACTTCATTTCCTGCAACCAGTGCACAGGGAATTGTTTTGTATCATATAATGGGTGTAAGAGCTTTCTCAGTTAATTTTCCTTCTACTGCAACTTTTTTTCCAACGCTTTTAAATGGAGGAGTTCCTACTCATCCAGGGGTAAGTGTACAATCATTTTTTAAAACAGGAGGACTTTCTGTAGATTCCATTAAAGTGTTAGGAGTAGCTAATGGCGGTATTCCTGCTACTTCAAAACCACCTTCTAATTTTGATAAGAATGCAGTTAATGGGGTAGTACATATTATTGATAAAGTTTTATTACCATTTTAGAAATGCATCAATATAAAAGAAAAGGCTGTCTAATCGGGCAGCCTTTTTTATTATATAGATAACAGATTTATACATTAAATCTGAAATGCATTACATCTCCATCCTGTACAACATATTCTTTTCCTTCAATCCTTAATCTGCCATTTTCTCTGGCAGCAGACTCGGATCGATATTGTATAAAATCATTGTAAGAAATTACTTCTGCTTTTATAAATCCTTTTTCAAAATCTGTATGAATAACGCTTGCAGCCTGTGGTGCTTTCCAGCCTTTGTGAATTGTCCAGGCTTTTACTTCCTGAACCCCAGCTGTAAAATAAGTTACTAGGTCAAGTAATTTATATGCAGAGCGAATAAGCCTGTCCAGTGCAGGCTCTGTCATTTTATATTCTTCCATAAACATTTGCCTGTCATCAGCGTTTTCAAATTCTGCTATTTGTGCTTCAATTGCATTTGTCATAATAATAACCTGTGCGCCTGCCTGTCCGGTAGGCAGGTTCTCAGCTTTAGCTGCCTCCATTAACGCATCAGAATACTTATTGCCTGTATGCATTGAAGCTTCATCAACATTAGCAACATATAAAACAGGTTTATCAGTTAATAAAAAATTATCTGCGATAGCTGCCTTTTCATCTTTAGATAAGTTTAAAGAAAGAACATTTTTTCCTTTATCTAAATGTTCTTTACAGCGAAGCAACACTTCATATTCTAATTTTACTTTAGCGTCGCCGGTCTTCAACATTTTTTCTGTGCGTGAGATTTTTCTTTCTACGCTGTCAAGATCTTTTAACTGCAATTCAGTTTCAATAATTTCTTTATCGCTTATAGGATTTATGGGTCCCTCATTTCTTAAAATATTTTCATCCTCGAAACATCTTACTACATGAATGATCGCATCCACTTCACGAATGTTTGCTAAAAATTTATTTCCCAAACCTTCTCCCTTACTTGCTCCTCTTACTAAACCAGCAATATCAACTATCTCGATTTGTGTTGGTACTATCCTGTTAGGTTTTACCAACGATGCTAATTTATCAAGCCTTTCATCAGGTACATTTACTAAACCAATATTTGGCTCGATGGTACAAAACCTGTAATTGCTTGCCTGTGCCTTTGCACTGTTGCTGACTGCATTAAATAAAGTTG
>CABDYF010000207.1_pt1 | contig 11680 bp, 5 predicted proteins | sample 3131951 | NCBI WGS metagenome assembly CABDYF01 (sample SAMEA5534337, study PRJEB31848) | metagenome | biome: tundra; feature: field; material: soil | place: USA | collected 2013-05 | depth 0.45 m | reverse complement strand
ATTACAAATATTACTTCAATCGTAATTCAATATTCAAAGGTTTGCCTGAGTAAATAAATGAAACATTATTTCTATTCTTTTCAACAATACGATTATTTATTTTAACCGAAAGAATTTGGTATCATAATTTTTAAAATTTTGCTGACACAAACTTTGTTGAGAGCAAAAAATAATAAAGAATAGAATTTTGAAGGATCTCATTATTGCTTTTCAAATTAATTTTTCAAATTACATAATCTTATCAAACAAAAGATCTTTGATTTTTATTCTAATTTCCTGATCAGATTTTTTTATTTATTGAAACCTGAAAATATTGTGTTTAATTTACACAATAAATTGATTGCGCTTTGAAAAAATTCATCCTTCTTTTTGCTTTGTTTTCTGTTGGGACAAGTTCTTTTGCTCAACGATTGCTTTCCTGGACACCTGAATTTCCTGTTGACAATTCTACATTAAGTTTTACCATTGACTGTACCAAAGGCAACCAGGGCCTCTTAAATTTTGAAAGCGGGGCTTCAAATAATGTATATGTGCATGTAGGTGTGATCACGAATTTAAGCACCAGCCCCTCTGACTGGAAATACACAAAATTCACTTGGGGAACAGCCGATCCGGCTGCAAAAGCCACTCCACTGGGTAGTAATAAATATCAATTCACGATTACGAATATCCGAACTTTTTTTGGCGTACCTGCAGGCGAAACAATTAAGAAAGTTTGTGTCATTTTCAGAAATGCCAATGGCAACAACAGCATTAAGCAGGTTAATTCTGATAACAGCGATATGTATATTCCCGTTTATGGAAACACTGAATATGCCGTTCGTATCAACTTGCCCCCATTTGAACCGAGATACATTCCCTGGCTGGAACCCATCACCATAAATGTTGGCGGAAACATAAGTATCACCGGTGTTTCATCTGCCAATGCAAGTTTGACCTTAAAATTGAATGGTACTATAATTAATACGGCATCAAATGCCACAACTATTTCTGCAAATCCAACCATAACAACAGCCTGTACCCAACAGGTTATGCTGGAAGGAAATGATGGTTCAGGGATTAAGAAAGATTCATTCAGTTTTTATATAGCACCCACAACAGTGGTAGCTGTCTTACCAGCAGGTGTACAGGAGGGTATTAATTACGCTGCAAATAATACAGATGTTACATTAGTACTCTATGCGCCCAATAAAAGCAACGCGGTAGTGCTCGGGGATTTTTCCAACTGGACAATTCAATGTTCCAATCAAATGAACCGCACACCCGACGGGAATTATTACTGGATAACGCTTAGCGGACTTACCCCCGGTATCGAATACGGCTACCAGTATTTAATTGATAACAGTATTAAAACCGCCGATCCTTATGCACAAAAAATATTGGATCCGGCAAATGATCCATTTATCGATCCCGTTACATATCCTAACCTTAAGCCATACCCGACAGGATTAACAACCGATATCGTAAGTGTATTTCAGCCGGGTGAACCGCAATACAACTGGCAGGTAACCAATTTTACCAAACCGAATAAAAGGAACCTGATGATCTATGAGTTGTTGATAAGGGATTTTACCGCACAGCACAGTTATCAGTCGCTCATTGATTCTTTCCAGTATTTTAAAAATATAGGAATTAATGCTATTGAGTTAATGCCGATAAATGAATTTGACGGTAATGAAAGTTGGGGCTACAATCCTGATTTTTATTTTGCACCTGATAAATATTACGGCACAAAAAACAAGTTAAAAGAATTTATTGATAAATGTCATCTCAATGGTATAGCAGTTATACTGGATGTAGTGTATAATCATTGCACCGGTAATGCACCTGAGGCTAAGATGTATTGGGATACGGTGAATAACCGTCCGGCTGCCAATAACCCTTGGTTAAACGTTACAGCACCACATCCATATAGTGTATTTAATGATTTTAATCATACATCAACAGCTACACAATACTTAGTTCAGCGTTCTATCAATTATTGGTTAAACGAATACAAAGTAGATGGATTCAGGTTTGATCTTGCAAAAGGATTTACACAAACACAAAGCAATACCACTACAGTGGAAAATTACGATCTCACCAGGGTTGCAAATTTAAACAGGTATTACGACGGCACAGTGCCCAATCATCCCGGTACTTATATGATACTGGAGTTTTTAGGTACACTTCCCTGCCAGGAAGAACAGGAATACGCTGCACATGGATTCATGCTCTGGGGCAATAATAATGCGGTTTATAACCAGTGCACCATGGGCTTTACTTCAAATTCAGATATTACGCCAATAGTATACAGTAGTCCACAAAAAGGATATAACAATCCTGCCGAAGTAGGATATATGGAAAGCCATGATGAAGAACGTACCATGTATAAGAATATAACTTTTGGTAATTCTTCCGGCAGTTATAATGTTAAAACACTTTCTACTGCTTTGGCAAGGGAAGAGGCTGCAGCTACAGTTTTTTTTACTGTTCCAGGACCTAAAATGATCTGGCAGTTTGAAGAAAGGGGATATGATATTTCACTAAACTACGGTGGTTCCAATGTTGCCAATAAGCCGCCACATTGGGAGTATATGACCGACCCGAACCGCAGACATTTGTACGATACCTATGACAGTATTATCCAATTTCGGTTAAATAATCCCGCCATTTTCAACAACACAACATTCAGTTATGATTTTTATAATAGTGGTGGCCTGTATAAATTATTTCAAATTGCAGATCCCAATGCCAGCGGCAAACAAGTTACTGTGGTAGCCAATCTTGATGTAGTGGCACAATCTAAAACGGTTACATTTCAGTCAACGGGAAACTGGACAAATTATATCGGCAACGGACCAGGTGCAGGAATTAACGGGGCTATGGGAGCAAATTTTACTTTAACAACAGCATCCCAAACAATTAGCTTGCAACCGGGCGAGTATCATATTTATGTGAGCGTACCAGCTTGTGCAACCGCTGCACCAACAGCGCTAAGCCCGGTTAATTATTGTCAGAATGCAGTTACAGTTCCACTAACTGCAACTGGTCCTGGATTATTATGGTATACAACTGCAACAGGAGGTGTGGGAAGTCCTACAGCTCCAACACCATCAACTGCTACTATCGACAGTACTACATATTATGTAAGTCAGACGATTGGCTGTGAAAGTCCCCGGTTCCCCATTGTTGTAAATGTAACAGCAATAACAGCAGCGCCAACAGTCACGAGCCCTGTTTCTTATTGTCAGAATTCAACAGCATCAGCACTTACAGCAACAGGCTCAAACCTTTTGTGGTATTCTACACCAACAGGCGGAACGGGAAGTACAACAGCACCAACGCCATTAACAACTACGGCGGGCAGCACCACTTATTATGTAAGCCAGACGCAGAGCTGTGGCGAAAGCCTCAGGGCAGCAATCATAGTAAATATATCAGCTGTACCCGGAGCGCCAACAGTGACCAGCCCTGTTTCTTATTGTCAGAATTCAACAGCAACAGCACTAATAGCAACGGGTACCAGCCTATTGTGGTACACAACTGCAACTGGCGGAATGGGCACTGCAATTGCGCCAACACCATCAACCACTACGGCAGGCACCACAACATATTACATAAGCCAGACAACCAATAGCTGTGAGAGCCAGCGGGCTGCAATAACAGTAAATGTAATTGCAACACCTTCGGCCCCGACCGTAACCAGCCCGGTTTCTTATTGCCAGAATGCAACCGAAATTCCTTTAACCGCAACAGGTACAGGGTTATTATGGTATGCTGCTGCAAGCGGGGGAACAGGCAGCACAACAGCACCAACACCACCCACTGCTACTGCGGGCAGTACCGGTTATTATGTAACTCAAACAACCAATGGTTGCGAAAGCCCAAGAGCAGTTATTACCGTAAATGTTACCGCACTTGCTGCTGCCCCTACCGTAACCAGCCCTGTTTCTTATTGCCAGAATGCAACTGCTGCAGCATTAACAGCAACGGGTACCAGCTTATTGTGGTACACAAACCCAACTGGTGGTACCGGAACTGCTATTGCTTCCGTACCAGCCACAACGACTGCCGGTTCTGTTAATTATTATGTAAGCCAGTCAAACAGTTGTGGTGAAGGGCCAAGGACTGTCATCAATGTAGTGATAACGGCTACACCTGCGGCACCGGAAGGATTGACTGTAACGGGTTTAACCAGTACTTCGGCAATACTGAACTGGACAACAGTAGTTGGAGTTTTTTATACGGTTGATTATAAAGTCACCGCTTCTGGTACATGGATTAATGCTGCAAATGCACTTAGCGTCAATTCAGTAAGCATCTCTAATCTGAGTCCGTCTACAATTTATGATTGGCGGGTAAGTGCAAACTGTTCAGTAAGTTCCATTAATAATTACACTGCAGCACAATTCACTACTACCAGTTCTCACAATAGTCACATCGCAAATATGAAAGATGGATTCGGAATTAAAATATCTCCTAATCCTGTAATTGGAAAAACACTGATTGATTATATTATACCCGGTAATGGAACAGTAACTATTACCCTGATCAATGCCTTTGGACAACGATTACAAACCTTATACAGCGCTACTCAAAATCAGGGCCAATATGAGTTAACAATAACCAATCAGTTAAATACCTTATCCAAAGGCTGCTATTTTCTGCGATTACAGCAGAACGGAAAAGGCTATTTCACCCAATTTATAAAACAATAAACTCTGTTTAACTAAAAAATATTTTAGCATATGGGAACTGTAGCAAATGGAAAACAGGCAAAGAAGATAAAAAGCCTCCTGGCAATTCAGTCAGAGGTACAGAGCAGCAACCGCATTGCTTTATCTGTGGACTGTGTAATTTTTGGCTTTGATGAAAATAAACTAAAGGTTCTATTGATGCGCTCAGACCTTAAAAAATATCAAAGCAAATGGTCATTGCTGGGAGATCTGGTTAAACCCGATGAAGATCTGGATGCAGCTGCTTATAGAATTTTAAAACAACGTACCGGTTTAGATGATGTTTACCTTGAACAGGTTCATTCGTTTGGAAAAATCAACAGGCATCCGGGTGGCAGAGTTGTAACAGTGGCGTACTGCTCATTAATTAATATACAACATCACAAGCTAAAAATTCTTGATAATGAACTGCACTGGCATGATGTAGCAAGTGTGAAGGATCTTGCTTTTGACCATAAAACAATTTTTGATCTTTCACTTCAGCGTTTGCAAAAGCGTGTGCAGGAGCATCCTTTAGGATTCAGCCTTTTGCCAAACAAATTTTCGCTTCGTGAATTGCAAAATTTATATGAAGCCATTTTAAGCATTAAACTTGACAGGCGGAACTTCCGCAAAAAGTTTTTTGCCATGAATTTTTTAGTAGATATGGATGAGATCGAACAAAACTTACCTCATCGTCCGGGAAAGCTTTATAAGTTTGATTATGATAAATATGAGAAGAATAAAAAGAAATGGTCTGGTATTGATTTTTAAATTATCTGTAAGCAACCACTTTATAGTAATCTACTAATACGATAGAAAACAGATTACCGGGATTCCTCAAATGTAATCTGTATGTAGCGTGATATACTTTTTTTTAGTCAGGACAAATGGATTGAATAAAAAATATTTTTTTATTCGAAAAGAGTTTTTATATTTGGTTTACGTAAACGTTTACACGGGTTTACGCAAACGATTGCAAAATGAGTTTAGAAATAACCATTACAGATATTGCCAATGAGCTCCACACTACAGCTGCAACGGTTTCCCGTGCATTAAATAATCATCCTTCAATTAGTGAGAAAAGAAAAAAAACAGTACAAGAAGCCGCAATACGGCTTAAATACAAAAGGAATAAAATTGCCTCTTCGCTTCGATTAGGCCAGAGTGGGGTAATCGGTGTGATCATTCCCAGTGCCGAAATTAATTTTTTCGGTTCGGTTGTGCATGGAATAGAAAGCATGGCAAATAAGAGCGGGTATAATATCCTTATATACCAGTCGAACGAAGAAAGGGAATATGAAGCAAAAGGTATTGAGACATTTTTGTCTGCAAGAGTTGATGGCATCCTTGTATCAATTGCTAAAAACACCACAGAATATTCTCATTTTGTTGCTGCAAAAGCATCTAATATTCCTATTATATTTTTCGATCGTGCTAATAATGATTTAGGAATTCATTCTGTTGTAATTGATGATTACAAAGGTGCTTTCATTGCGACAACACATTTAATTGAGCAAGATTACAAAAGGATTGCGCATATTTCAGGTCCGCCACACTTAAAAATTTTTAATGATCGTTTGAAAGGATATATGGGTGCTCTCCAGGCTCATGATATCAGTATCAATCACGATCTTATTTATCAAGGCAATGTATCTATTGAGGCAGGAAGGGAAGCAATTCGTCATTTTTTGAAAATGCCTGATCCGCCTGATGCAGTATTTGCTGTAGAAGATTTTACTGCTTTGGGTGCTATTAAGGAATTAAAAGAGAACGGGATTAAAATTCCTGATGATTTTGGTATTATTGGATTCGCGAATGAGGCATTTGGAGAACATATAACTCCTACATTGTCCACGATTGATCAGCAAACTGTACAAATGGGGAAAGAATCTTTTAAGCTGCTAATGCAGTTAATGGGTAATTCCAAAAATATTACTATACCACAAAATATAGTTCTTGATCCGATTCCTATTTTCCGAAAATCCTCAACAAGAAGAAATCAATAAATAGACAATGAAATACTATAATTTAATAAAGTATAAAAATAATTTTTTGTAACCGTTTGAATAAGTATTACCAAGCTTTACAAATTTGATTATGATAAATTATGAAATGAAAAAAAAGAAATGATCTGGTATTGATTTTTAAAATGATTGCAGCAATTCAGAACAATTAGTTGTCTTTAATGAATAATAATATAAAATAGCCAAAAGAGGTAAAATAATTTTTCAAAAAAACATTCTAATTCAAAAAAATCTTTTAATATTGTGTAAATTTTACACATTCTTTATTTAATAAAAACTATCTAAAGTTTTCTTTATGAGAAAAAACATTTCAAATATCTCAAAACAGTTATTGGTTGTGATGATTTTTTTGCTCGGCAGCCTTGCCGGTTTTGCACAAAATACCATAACCGGAAGAGTGACCGACTCAGATGGATCCGGAATACCAGGTGTTACTGTTAGCGTAAAAGGTACCAGAACCGCTACACAAACCAACTCTGATGGTAGTTACAGCATCACTGCACCAAACAATGCTAATACGTTGGTTTTTTCTTCAATAGGTTTTGCAAGCCAGGAGATTGCCATCAATAGCAGAGCGTCATTGAATCTGGTTTTATCATCAACTAACGCTCAATTAAATGAAGTAGTTGTAATTGGTTACGGTACTGTTCGCAAAAAAGATTTAACGGGTTCTGTTGCTACTGTTACAGCAAAAGATTTTAATCAGGGTGTTATTACCACTCCGGAACAATTGATTAGTGGTAAGGTTGCCGGTGTGTCTATCACTTCAAACGATGGTGCACCCGGTTCCGGTAGTACGATTAGAATTCGTGGTGGGTCATCTTTAAATGCAAGTAACGACCCATTGATTGTAATTGACGGTATGCCTTTATCAAATGAAAGTGTATCGGGAGTAGCTAATCCTTTGGCATTAATTAATCCAAACGATATAGCTTCTTTTAGCATTTTAAAAGATGCTTCTGCTACCGCCATTTATGGTAGCCGTGCCTCTAATGGTGTTATTATAATTACAACTAAAAAGGGGCAAAAAGGCAAACCACAATTTACATTCAGTTCTCAGTTGTCTGTAGGAAGTATTGCCAAACAATCGCCAATATTAACGGCTGATCAATTCCGTACTATCGTAAATACTTATGGTTCTACGGCACAAAAAGCTTTGATGGGTACTAATAGTACTAATTGGCCAAACCAGGTATATCAAACTGCAATTGGTACCGACAATAATGCAAGCATTTCCGGTTCATTAAAGAAACTTCCTTACCGCTTATCTGTAGGATATTTAAATCAAAATGGTATTTTAAAAACAGGAAATCTTCAGCGTGTAACCGGTGGACTTAATTTAAATCCTTCCTTACTTAATGATCATTTAAAAATTGATTTGAATGTAAAAGGATCTTATTCAAAAACCCGTTTTGCAAACACAGATGCCGTTTGGGGGGCCAATCAGTTTGACCCCACACAATCTGTATATTCAGGAAAAGGAAATGCCAGATATGGTGGATATTGGGAAAGATTAGACCCTTCTGCAACTACAGGGTTAACTGCTTTGTCGCCAAAGAATCCATTAGGATTGCTAATGCAAAAATTCGATATAGGTCAGTCTAACAGGCTTATTGCCAATGCTGTTATAGACTATAAAGTTCATTTCTTGCCCGATTTGCATGCAATTGCAAATATTGGCTACGATTACTCAAAAGGCTTTGGTGTTGTTACTACTAATGACAGTGCTGCTTTTTACTATAAAGGCTTTACAGCAGCTGATGGAACTTTACATGGTGGCTCGAGAACACAATATCAAAGAAATCAGAATAATTCATATTATAACTTCTATTTAAATTATACAAAAAATATAGATGCTAAAAACAGAATAGAAGCAATGGCGGGTACCGAGTATCAGGATTATTTAACTACCAATTATAATTTCAAAAGTTATGCATACGACACAGCGGTTACCTATACACCAACCTATCCTTTCGATAAGCCGGAAAACAGGTTGCTGTCGTTCTTAGGACGTGTTAATTATTCATACGACAATACCGTCTTTTTAACTGCTTCTTTCCGTAGAGATGGTTCTTCAAAATTTGCTCCTCAAAACCGTTGGGGTAATTTTCCTTCCGCAGCATTTGCCTGGAAGTTAAACAATATGTCTTTCCTTAAAAATTCTAAAGTTGTATCTAATTTAAAACTTAGATTAGGTTATGGTGTTACCGGACAACAAGATGGTATAAATGATTATGACTATATTTCTTATTATAATTTAAGTGATGCCAAAGCAAATTATCAAATCGGTAATACATATTACCAAATGTATAGACCGGGAGGATATTATCAAAATAGAAAATGGGAACAAACAACTACCTATAATATAGCCTTAGATTATGGCTTCTTTAACGACCGCATCAATGGTAGTTTAGAATATTATTACAAAAAAACAACTGACTTGTTGAACCAGATTGACCAACCTGTATTAACAAATTTCGCCAATAAAATTGTAGCGAATGTTGGCGATATGGAAAATAATGGCGTAGAATTTACCATTAATGTACAACCGATAAAATCAAAGAAACTTACTTGGGATGTATCGTTTAATGCAACGTACAATCAAAATAAAATTACCAAACTTACTATTAACTCGAATCCAAGTTATGCAGGCAATCAGTACGGAGGTATTTCTGGTGGTACAGGAAGTACCATTAATATTAATTCTGTTGGGAATGCCAGAGGTTCTTTTTACGTGTATAAACAAATATATGATCAAACAACAGGCAAGCCGATTGAAAATTTGTATGTAGATTTTAATAATGATGGTATCATGGATAAATATGTATTCAAATCAATTGATCCTAAAATGTTCTTTGGTTTTAATACAAATGTTAGTTACTTAAAATGGAATGCAGGATTTTCTATGCGTGCAAATTTGGGAAACTATGTTTATAATAATGTGGCATCGGCTAATGGTGTACGAAGTAAAATATTGTTCTCTACTTACCTAAGCAACAGTAATACTGATGTTCTTAATACAAACTTTGTTGGAACCGGCGATTATTATTATTCTAACTATTATGTTCAAAATGCATCTTTCCTTAAAATGGATAATATTCACCTTGGGTTCAACTTAGGCAAATTGCACAACAGCAATGTTAATCTACGCTTTAATGCCAGTGTACAAAATGTGTTTACCATTACTAAATATACAGGAGTAGATCCCGAAATTTCAAGTGGTATAGATAACAATCAATATCCAAGGCCAAGAACAGTTGTATTTGGCGCAAGTCTTGATTTTTAATTCTATCCTAACTTAATAACCTAACTTAATAAAATGAATTATATGAAAAAAAATATTTTAAAAATAAGTATAGCCATTGCAGTTTTTGCAGGATCTATAACATCCTGTAAAAAAATACTCGATCTTACTCCTACAAATGATATAACTGCTGATCAGGTATATAGTACATCTGCAGGTTATAAACTTGCTTTTGCTAAAATATATGGCAGTTTTGCTTTGACAGGAAATTCCGGACCAGCAGGTAACGGAGATATTCAAGGCATTGATGAAGGAACATCTGATTTTTTGCGTTTGTTTTGGAATGCACAAGAATTAAGTACCGATGAAGCCATAGATAATTCAGCTTGGTCAGATCCAGGGTTGCACGATTATCATAATATGAATTGGACTTCAAACAATGCAATGTTAACCGGTTTGTATGATCGTTCTGCGTATCAAATTACGTTGTGCAATGAATTCATCAGACAATGTTCTGATGCTAATTTGTCAAGCAGGGGAATCACTGGCGCCAGTGCCGATACTATTAGAAAATACATTCCCGAAGCCCGCTTTTTAAGAGCATTTCAATATTGGGCATTGATGGATGTGTTTGCCAATCCTCCTTTTGCTGATGAAACAAACGCATTAGGAAGTTTTATGCCCAAACAAATTAAACGTGCCGATTTGTTTAATTATATCGGAAGTGAGTTAAGAGCTATTTCATCTACTTTGCCTGCTCCAAAAACAAATGAATATGGCAGGGCAGACCAAGCAGCAGCTAATGCCTTATTGGCCCGCATGTATTTGAATGCAGCGGTTTATACCGGGACTGCAAAGTATGATAGTGCTATTATCTATTCTAAAAAAGTAATTGATGCTGGCTATAGTTTAGAAACAAACTATAATTGGTTGATGCGTGCAGATAATTATAAATGTACCAATGAGTTTATTTTGACTATTAATTATGATGGACAAAAAACTCAAAATTGGGGAGGTACTACTTATATTATTAATGCAGGTTGTAACAGTGATATGGGCGCTGCAATGATGGGTGTTAGTGGATGGGGTGGAAACCGTACTACCAAAAATTTACCAAATTTATTCCCCGATTATACAGGTACACTTGATCAAAGATCTCAGTTTTTTTCATCTGGCCATACCATTGATATTACAGATCGTTCAAGCTGGACTAGCGGATTTGCTGTTTCAAAGTTCAGAAACGTTACTCGCACCGGAGCTCTTGGAACTGATGCTACTCAGAGTGATGTTGACTTTCCATTATTTAGATTGGCAGAGCAATATCTTATTTATGCCGAAGCTGTGCTGAGAAGTGGCACAGGTGGCGATGCAGCAACTGCTTTATCTTATATCAATAAGTTGCGTGATAGAGCTTATGGTAATACCACTGGCGAAATTGGTGCTTCTTCATTGACTATAGACTTTATTTTAGATGAAAGAGCAAGAGAATTGTATTGGGAAGGTTTCCGTCGTACCGATTTAATCAGGTATAACAAATTTGTAGAGTCCACTTATTTATGGCCGTGGAAGGCAGGTATTGCAGGTGGGGCAGGTGTGGATGCACACTACAAAATTTATCCCATACCATCTACTGATATTAACTCCAATACAAACCTGGTTCAAAACACAGGATATTAATTCGTAATCTAATAAATATTTATTATGAAAAAAAT
>CABDYF010000197.1_pt1 | contig 11722 bp, 11 predicted proteins | sample 3131951 | NCBI WGS metagenome assembly CABDYF01 (sample SAMEA5534337, study PRJEB31848) | metagenome | biome: tundra; feature: field; material: soil | place: USA | collected 2013-05 | depth 0.45 m | reverse complement strand
AGTTGGACCATATCCTTTTACCATTGATGCGGGCTCAAGAGTTACAGAAGAAGATGCAAAAGTGAATTTCTTATTACCTGATCACCCGGTATTAAATTATCCAAACAAAATAACAGGAAAAGATTTTGAAGGCTGGGTGCAGGAAAGAAGCACTTACCAGGTTTCTCAAATGGATGAGCATTACCAAACCCCATTAGGCATGAATGATAAAGATGAAAAGCAAAGTAACGGGAGCCTTGCAATTGCAAAATATGGCAAAGGAAATTTTGTGTATGCATCGTTAGTATTCTTTCGGCAGCTGCCTGCAGGTGTTCCTGGTGCTTACAGGTTAATGGCGAATTTGATTGGGTTACCTCACCCTTAATCCCTTTCCTAAAGGAGAGGGAGACCGGGCGTTAATTCTTTGCTTAGCTGAGTGCTAACAAATGAATAAACAAACATAGCTGAGCTTTCGTTGAATGATGAAATGGAAGAACAAATGTTTGACTTTGTTTTAATGTACCGCTCCTTCTCCTTTTGGAGAAGGAGATGGAGGATGAGGTAGAAGACTTGCTAACACACAAAAACCCTAACCTAAAATAGTAACAATATTTTTTAGATCGTCAAAGATTTAATGATGAATTGGAAGATAAAATATTTGAGTTTATTCAGAAGTGCCGCCTCCTCTCTTTCGGAGAGGAGGAAGGGAGGTGAGGCTACATATTGGCGCAACTGGTACATAATAGTACTTGCATTTTTAGTACTGCAAATTGTGTTGTATTATTTCATTACCATTCATTTTAGATAATATGTCAATATCAATTTATATCATTTCTAAATACCCCTTTAGGGGATAGTGGCATGAGCCGCATCGACTGGATTATACTGACTATTACTCTTTGCGGCATTATCATTTACGGCATTTACAAAAGCCGCACTACAAAAAATTTAGACGGATATTTTTTAAGTAACCGCACAATGCCATGGTATCTTGTGCTGCTCAGTATTATGGGCACGCAGGCAAGCGCTATTACTTTTTTAAGCGCTCCGGGACAGGCATATACAGATGGGATGCGGTTTGTACAATATTATTTCGGTTTGCCGCTTGCAATGATAGTTATATGCATTGTGTTTGTTCCGATATTTCGCAATCTAAAAGTTTATACTGCGTATGAATTTTTAGAAGAACGGTTTGATGTGAAGACAAGAACCTTCACTTCATTTTTATTCCAGCTTTCACGGGGGCTTTCAACAGGTATTAGTATTTATGCGCCTTCTCTTATTTTAAGTTCGTTGCTTGGCTGGAATATTTATTGGACTAACATGATAATGGGAGGACTCCTGATTATTTATACAGTTAGCGGCGGCGCAAGAGCTGTGGCTCATACACAAAAATTGCAACTGATAATTATTATTACCGGAATGATAATAGCCGGTTACATGGTGGTACATTTAATGCCTGCAGGTATTGGTTTTCATGAGGCTTTGAACATTGGCGGCAAGAGCGGTAAAATGAATGTGATTACCAGCGGTATTACAACAAATGGTTTTGACTGGAAAGATAAATACAACATCTGGAGTGGTATTATCGGTGGATTTTTTTTAGCACTCTCTTATTTCGGAACCGATCAAAGCCAGGTTGGGCGATACCTAACAGCTAAGGATAACAGAGAAAGTAAAATTGGCTTGCTCATTAACGGATTGGTGAAAGTTCCCATGCAATTTTTAATATTGATGATAGGCGTTTTGGTATTCTCGTTCTATCATTATAACAAAGCGCCAATTTATTTTAATGATACCCAGATTGAAGAAGCAAAACTGACCATTAAAAAAGATTCTTTAGAAAATTTAGAGAAGCAATATGCCGTTGTTGCTTCGGATAATAATGTAGAAAAATCAGCCATTAAAAAACAATACAAAGATGTTTTGAAAAGAGCATTACCGGATGAAGATGTGAATGATACTAATTATATTTTTTTAAGGTTTGTGATTGATTATTTGCCGAAAGGATTAATTGGTCTTTTAATAGCGGTGATCTTTTTAGCTGCATGGGGAAGTATAGCCGCGGCGTTAAATGCACTTGCCTCCTGCACCGTAGTAGATATTCACAAAAAATTTATTAATAAAGAACTTACCCCAAAGATGGATTATAGAATTTCTAAATTATACACTCTGTGCTGGGGACTTTTTTGCATTGCAGTTGCTGAGTTTGCAAGTAATCTGGGTAATAGTCTTATTGAGACAGTAAATATTTTAGGCTCATTATTTTATGGAGTAATTCTTGGAATATTTTTAGTTGCTTTCTGGATAAAACAAATTAAAGGGCATGCTGTTTTTTATTCAGCAATAATTTCTGAGCTTCTTGTAATAGCAATTTATAAAGCAGATATTATTTCTTTTTTATGGCTGAATGTAATTGGCGCAGTGCTGGTAATTATTACGGGAGCTGTATTTCAAATATTTTTTAGCGCTTATGATTATCGCAAAATAAAAACGCTTCCCCGTGATGATTGAGGAAGCGTTTGCAACATTGTCTGACGGTCCCCGTCTGACAATGAAACTATTTTAACTCTGCCAAAAGTTTTTCATTTAAGCGCACATAATCATCATTTTTTTGTTCGCGAGCTAAATCCATAGATTTTTGCGCTACGATTTTTGCTTCATCCTTTCTTCCCAGTTTCGCTAATGCATTTGCTTTTTGGTAATAAATGAAAAAACCATTTGGATTTTGTTCTATCGCTTTATCAAACCACTGTAACGCCTGGTTCAGATCTTTACCATTTTCCATATAATACATTGCAGATTGAAAATATGGGCGGGTATCCTTGTTCATTGCATCATTTATCTGTGCCATTATTTTTTTATCAATATCAGTAACGATAGGAACTGCCACTGCTGTTTTGTCCCACATGATCTGCAGGTCAGCACTGTTTGGTTTTACATTGCCAAATTGCAGAGTAAAGGTTTCCACTGTTTCATCCAATTTCATTGGCTTTACTTTCACCCGGAAAATATCATCCTCCTGTTTGTAGTTGGTACCCCAGTTGGCAGATCCTTTATTAATAATGATCTCCCATTCTTTTTCATTGGGAATAGTATATAGAGCATATTCACCTGCTTTCAAAGCCTGCCCGCCAAAAGTTACATCATCAATAAATTTTATACGGGTTGCAGAATTGGCTCCTGTACGCCAAACCTTATTCCAGGGAACGAGATCTCCAAAAATTTTTCGTCCTTTCACACCCGGACGTGAGTAAATAAGCTCTATCGAGGAAATACCAAAATCCTGTTTAATGGTTTGTGTTGGAGATGGCGCAGGCGTATGAAGCTGGCCTGATACAAATACAACAAATACAAAAAGAAAAGAGGTTAGAAATAATTTTTTCATAATTCAAAATTTTATTAAACAAAGTTATATATTATCGGTGTTACATTAGCACATTAGCATATTAGCGCATCAGCATATTTTAAAAGTTATTCAAAATAAATTTTTATGGTTTGATATAATAAACGGTTTTGAAGATACTGGCTTTGTGTATTCATTTCTGTATAGCCTTGCAATCCAAATAAACCGGCTGCATTTCCTTTATTGATGGCAATTTCAAGGTATCCTGCAGAATTAAATAATGCCAGCTTTTCGCTTTCTGTAACGTCAGCATACGTTTCACTTATTTTATCAATTATTTCATCTCTTTTAAAAACAATTTTAAAGCTTCTGCCGCGGCGCTGCTCTTCAAATTCATCTTTAGTAATGTTGATGATAACATTTTCAAAATTATCAATAAATATTATTTGTCCTTCTATCCAGTTATTGCCAAGTAAAGCCCGTAAGGGATTTTTTACTTCGATGGAAACATTAGTATCGCCGAGATTCCCGAAAGGTTCGCCTGCAAGAATCTGGTCAAAAGCTTTTGCAAATACTGAAGCACAATACAACGTATTTTTTTGCGCAGATTTATTTAATGAAAGCGCTACAATATTTTGCGGCACTTCCTCCAATATCATTGTGATCAAACCATTATCTGCACATCCTATATATTGGTTGTTGTAGTTTATTAATAAAAGATGCTCCGGTCGCTGATCAAATAAATTTACCAGTACAATGTGAAAAGTTTCTTCAGGAAAATTTTTAATTGCATTGCGGCAAACATAAGCTGCCTGCGGATAATTGAACGGCGAAAGGTTATGGGAAATATCTACAATGTTGAAGTTTGGATTTATACTTAGCAGCTGTCCTTTAATTGCACCAACAAGAAAATCCTGCGAACCTATGTCAGATGTAAGTGTTAATAAAGGCATTTTAAAATTTGAGATTTGAAATTTCAGGTTTGAGATTCAGATTTAGGATTTATTTGAAATTTCAAATCATTTTACAAGTTCTCCGTTTTTAAAAAAATGTTTCCTCACCAGTTTGTCAGCCCACTTCGGAAAAAATTTATTCATGAATACAGTTTGCTTACCTGTAAATGTTAATACCAAAGTACGTTTTCTTTTTTCAATTGCTTTTACAATATACGCTGCACATTTATCTGCGCTCATCATTTTATCTTCATCCATTGGCGATTCACCCTGAGGTTTTGCTTCATGGTTCAATGCTGCATTTCTTATGTTAGAAGTTGTAAAGCCGGGGCATACCCACATCACATTTACTCCTGTATCAAGTAATTCCGTACGCAATGCTTCCAACCATCCATTTACAGCATGCTTGCTTGCACTATAACCGCTTCTGCCCGGTAAGCCTCTGTAACCTGCAATTGAAGAAACCCCCACAATAATTCCATTTGTTTTTATTATTTCATTAAGGGCAAACTTAGTGCAGTAAACAGTTCCCCAAAAATTTACATCCATTACTTTTTTAAGTGTGGTAAGGTCTGTATCTTTTACCAGGGCCCTCATAGAAATACCGGCATTGTTTATTAAAATATCAATACCGCCAAAAGTATTTATGGTACTATCAATAAACCTTTTACAATCTTCCTCCCTGCTTACATCTGCAACTACTGTATGCAAAAATTTGCCGACATTTTGCACCTGGAGGTTATATAATTTATCCGGGTTTCTTCCGCAGGTTGCAATTTTGGCTCCCCGTTTAATTAGCGCCTCCACCAATGCCTTTCCTATTCCATCGGTTCCGCCGGTGATCGCAACTACTTTATCTGTAAATGAATATGGCATGGCAAGGCTTTCGGAGAAGTAAAATTGGAACAGGTTGAGGATATTTCAACGCTGTCCCAAGAAGTGATCCGGCTGGGACTCGAACCCAGGACCCATACATTAAAAGTGTATTGCTCTACCAACTGAGCTACCGAATCATCCTTTTTTATAAGGTGTGCAAAAATAAGCTAAAATCATTTTTTTCCAAATTAAATAAAAGCTTTTGAAAATTGTTTTAATGTAGAGGTAACAATCAGGGTAGATAGAATTAGGGCTGTAAACATTTGTAATTTTATTCAACATTTGTTTCGGCTATCCATTACAAACCTGCTGCCGGTAAGCAGGTCCGGCGCAAAGCTTAGCTGCTTGCTCCTCCCCTTTTGGGGGAGGCTGGGAGGGGGCTTCACCGTGTTTTCCATTACTATCCGGCCTTTGAACGATAAAATAACATCAACAAAAAAAGTAAGTGCGGTTGTGTGTTTTTCACCAACAACCTCAAGGTAAAATTATTAATAGATGTAGTTTAATCTATATTGTTGTTGGTGATGCTGCGCTTCAAAAGCTAATACACAAAACACCATCAACTGCGGAAGAGAAATAAGTTTCGTCATATAATTAACAGCGTCAATTAATAAATATATCCTTCACGTTTTAAATCATGTTTTGCTTTGTAAAATATGTGTTACTTTGGTTATAAACAAAATCAGTTAACTGTTCCGGAACTTAATAGTAATAGTAATGATACTAATTTACCTGTAATTGTTGCCCAAAGCTCAATTGAAAAACTGTAGTCCGGTACATAAAAATATTTGTGAATAAAAAATGAAGCGAAGTTTATTATTGGTGATGTTATTTGTTGTTATGGAATGCGGTGCACAAACAAAGCAAACCGCTTACAGCAACCAGATATGGTATGGCTATTATCCGCAGTTCAAACTTTCAAAACATTGGGGTTTAGGGAGCGACTGGGAGCTTCATTCGAAAGAAAATTTTTTTGATAATTTTTCACGATCTGTTTTTCGTTTGGCAGTAACTTATTATGTAACGGATGTTACCAAAATTACAGCAGGCTATTGTTACATTAATGATTATCCTGCCGATAATCATCTGTTTGTTTCATTGCCCGAACATCAAGGCTGGCAACAGTTGCAGTGGTTTACCTATTACAGGAAAAAGAAGCTGATGCAGTGGCTGCGTTTGGAAGAAAGATATAAACGTAATGTAATGGATAATTATACATTAGCCGATAGCTATACTTTCAGTTACCGGGCACGCTATAATTTTTTCTACCAGTTACCTCTTAGCAAAAAAGGAATAGTTGCTCATTCTCTTTCCGCCGTTATTGGAGATGAATTGTACATCAACTTTGGGAAAAATATTGTAAATAATTATTTTGATCAGAACAGGATTTTTTTAGGGTTGAGTTATGCTGTTAATGCTCATGACAACCTGGTGTTTGGTTATATGAATTTGTTTCAGCAACTGGCTGCAGGTAACCAATACAAAAGTATGAATGTGATCAGGTTGTCTTTTTTTCAAAATGTTGATTTAAGAAAAAAATAAAAAGGTTAAAGTACACCGCTAAGAAGCTGTTTAAATTCAGTTCTTACAATTTGTTCAAGGTCAAATTATTAATAGATTAGTTTAATCCATAATTAATTGCCCTGCCACATAAATATCGGCGCCGTAAACATTAGATTCTATTTTGAATTTATCCTTAAATAATTTTTGGAAAAGAGGATAGAGCAATGGGCGCTTTGCATCTTCATTATCAGTACTTCGTAAATATTCTTTTAGCTTTTCTAATTCTTCACCAAACGACGGATTAGCCATTTTGTTAGTAAGGTTTATCTCACAAAATAACAAAGTTTACTGAAGCTTTAACGAATACATTCTACTTCATTTAATCTCTTAGGCAACCAACAAGTAAATTCAAAAAGATTTCCAAAAGAAAACGGAATAAATGATGGTTTTATATGCATGTCATTTTTTTTTTGGAAATTGAAATTTAATCTTACATTTACTGTCCCACGATTGCTAAAAGTAAAGTATGAAAATCCTGGTGATTGACGATGATACCGATCTGCTGGAAGTAACGAAGTCATTACTTACAAAAAAAGGTTTTGAAGTAGCCACTCATACTAACTGGGAAGATGCTTTAAAACAAATTGAAACCTTTGAGCCACAATTAATTTTGTTAGATGTTTTTTTAAATGGAGTTGACGGGCTGGATATTTGCAGGCAACTGAAATCAATGCCACACACCAAACATATTCCCGTTCTGATATTCTCGGCATATCCACAGGTGGCAGAAAGGGTTATTTATGAATACGGGGCTGATGATTTTATTGCAAAGCCTTTTGAAATAAATGATCTTATTACCAAAATGCATTCTATTTTATCTCAAACAGCAGAGTTAGCTTAACTGTGCGTTTTCCTTTTTTATAAACTTTGGTCTTTTCACATTAGTACCGCAATAGTTATTCATTTGCTCAATAAAGTAATCGCATAGTTCAGGAGAATTTCGTTCTTCTGTATGATGCATAAAAAAATACACTTCCTGCAAACCTTTGCCTATCCAGTTTTTTATTCGTTTTACCCATTCATCTAATCTTGTATAATCAGAAGGGTGAAGATTATTACCAACAAAGCGAATAAATGTTTTTGGTATAGTTAACTCCATGTGTACAAGATCCCGTCTGCCGGTTGTATCTGTAATAATTGCTCCAACATTATTTTCTCTCATCACATTTAATAATTCTGTTCTTATTTTTTTATTTCCGTACCAATCAGGATGCCGGACTTCTAAAAATAAATTCAGGTCTTTGGGTAATGATCGCAGGTAAGAAAATAAATTATCTTTTCCTGCAGGAGAAAATTTATCGCTTAGCTGTAAGAACACAGGGCCGAGATGTTCTTCAAAAGCGCTAACAGCAATGATGAAATCTTTTGTTTGCCTTTCAAGATTGGGCGATGGAGCAAGGTTACCGAAGTGGCTTATATTTTTTGAAACTTTTGGGCAAAATTTAAAATCCAAACCCTTTGCTTTTGCAGCCCACTTTCTTATACCGGAAGCTTCAGGCATTTTATAATGTGTAGCATTTAATTCAATGCTATTAAAATGCTTTACATATTCCTGTAAAAAATCCGCATCTTTTGTTTTTTCAGGATATATCTTTCCGATCCAATCTTTTCTTCCCCACTTGGCACAGCCAATATAAATTAATGGCTGCTTAGTTGGTTTTGATTGCTTTAATATTTGTTTGGTAAATGCAGAATCTTTTGGAAGTGTAAAATCAACTTTGCCTATTTCTGATATGGGAACACTGCCAAAATCCATAAGTGCAATAATAAAGTTTATAAATATCTTTCTTCCACCACTTTTATGTGATGATATACATGACCAATTATAGTAAAACCCAGGCTAAGTACTGTAATGCTATTATTATTTGCAGTTCCCTTTTGTTGCAGCATTGCATCAGAAAAACTTTTAAATAAATCTTCTGTTGATCTTCTTACATTAATCAATTCATTGCTCAAACTTTTCCAGCTTCTTGCATTTGCATTTGAATTTTCAGCGTATAGGTTTTCATCAAAAGATGGGAGAGAAGAAGTTTCCTTTCTTGCAATGGCCAGCGCTCTGTAATTAAATATTCTTTCTGTATCGGTTACATGCTGTAGCAATTCTTTTAAGGTCCATTTGCCGGGAGCATAGGCAAAGTTTGCTTTCTCTTCATTAATGGATTGAAGGAAATCCTGAATTTTTGGTAGTTGATTTTTAAATGCTTCAGCCAGATCTTCTTCAGTAACATGGTTTATATATTTGCCAAAATATTCGGGGTAATCTGTAGTAATAGGTTTGGGCATAGTTAATTTGAAATTTTAGATTTGAAATTTGAAATTGTGTAACCAGACAGCAAGTTACCAATTCTCTATAAAAAAATTAAGATTTAGTATACACGAAAGTTACTAAATCTCAAATCTAAAATTTCAAATTTCAAATCGGTTTATCCTTTTTTCTTCTTTACAATTTTTGGTTTAATAATAGCCGGTTGTTTATTATTTCTTTCTCCTTTAATAGTAGCTGCAAGCTTTACAGCTTCATAGGCATTTACTATTCCGCCAGATTTTGAAATATCAGAAAGATTCACTTTTTCATCTGTGCCAGGAAGTTTTACTTTTTCAGAAATAGGTACTGCAGATTTTTCAATAATATATTTTAATTGCTTAGCGCTTAGGTTAGGATAGTATTCTAATAAAAAGGCAGCAACACCAGCAACAACAGGGCATGCCATACTTGTACCGGAAAGGTTACCATAATTACTTCCTGGCAAAGTAGAATAAATTTTTACTCCCGGCGAAAAAAGATCAACTTCTTTTTTACCATAATTACTAAAGCTGGCAGTAAGTCCGCCATTGGTAGCATCACCGCTGGCGCCTACAGTAACAAAAGTATTAGCCCGCCCTTTTCCATCAGCAAAAACAGGGTTAGGAAAATTATCGGCAGTATCTATATTTTTAGCATCGTTACCTGCAGCATGCACTAATAAAACACCTTTGCTCTCAGCATATTTTACTGCCTCATCAACCCATTTTTTTTGCGGCGAAAAATCTTTTCCAAAGCTCATGCTTATTATCTGTGCACCATTATCTGCAGCATAGCGTATTGCCAATGCAATATCTTTATCATGCTCATCACCATCGGGCACTGCACGTACCATCATTATTTTTACATTATCTGCAATACCACGTGATCCTTTGCCATTATTTTTTGCTGCACCAATAATACCTACGCAATGAGTGCCATGCATGGGAGTGCCCGCCATTACATCATTGTTGCCATAATATTTGTCATTAATATTTGATTCATCATCTTTTACAATTTCTCCGCGATAATCTTCCGGGGCTTTTTCCACAGCTTCACCCTTTCTTATCTGTCCCTCAAGATCATCAAAAATCTGTTTATTGGTAATATCATTATTATTATTTGCTTTACATGTACCGAGGTATATAGCTTTAGCATTTCGTGCATTTATATCAACAGGAAAATAGTTCTCAAGATCAGTACAATTGAATTCAACCTTATTCAATTCTTTTGCAATTATAGAATCTCCCTTTTTCAGATTCGGAAGAATTCTTTTCATAAAAAGTAATTCAGCAGGGTTTGCATCACCTTCAATTTTTTGTTTTGCTTTGCGATACATTTCTATTTCGGCTTTTTCTTCGGGTGTTTTTACTGAGGATGAGTCAGGAATAAGACTGCCGTATTTTGCCTTAAGTTTATGATAAACCCGGGCACCTTCGTAAGAATCTTCTTTTACATTCCTTCCATCTTTTCCGCCAATAAAATTCCATCCGTACACATCATCAACATAGCCGTTATGATCATCGTCAATGCCATTACCCGGAATTTCCTTTGGATTGTGCCACAGTACCTTTTTTAGGTCTTCGTGTGTAGTATCAACTCCGCTGTCAATTACCGCCACTAAAACTGTTTTGCTTTTTTTACCTTTTACAAACTGGTAGGCTTTATTAAGGCTAATACCATAATATCCTGTTTCTGCTTTATCAAGCTGATACCAGTTGTTTATTTCTTCTTTTTTTGAAGTGCCTTGTGCAAAAGATGCGAAGGAAAAAGCACTAAATATGAAAATAAGTACCGGCAGTTTAATTGATCTTATCATTGAGTTTCTTTTTATTCTACAAATATTTATAAATTAATTGAACTGGTATTACCATTTACAAAGATTATAACAAATTTGTCTGAACCATGATTTTTAGGGTTCTTAGGATTTTTAGGTTTGGGTTAAATTTATCTTGATTAGAAAAGTTTTTATTTAAATCATGTTAATCTTATAATCCTTAATCATGCCGGACTGCCAACAGAGAGGGTTCAGACTATACCGTAAATTTTATACCCTGTGCCAGGGGTAGTTTGTCTGTATAATTTATAGTGTTTGTTTGGCGTCGCATGTAAACTTTCCATGCATCACTTCCACTTTCACGTCCGCCACCGGTTTCTTTTTCGCCGCCGAAAGCTCCTCCAATTTCTGCACCGGAAGTTCCAATATTTACGTTTGCTATACCGCAATCGCTTCCTGCAGCGGAAAGAAATTGCTCCGATTCTCTCATGTTCAAAGTGAAGATAGAACTGGATAATCCCTGTGGTACATTATTTTGTAAAGCAATGGCTTCTTCCAAAGTTTTATATTTAATAAGATAAAGAATGGGAGCAAAGGTTTCGTACTGAACAATTGAGAAATCATTTTCCACTTCTGCAATGCACGGTTTTACATAGCAACCACTTTCGTAACCATCGCCGGATAATGCCTTACCTTCTACAACAAAATTTCCTCCCTGTGCCTTGCACTTTTCAATTGCATCAAGGTACATTTTAACTGCATCTTTATCTATCAATGGTCCAACATGATTGTGTTCTTCCAGAGGATTACCGATTTTTAATTGGTTATATGCTGTTACTAATTTCTCTTTAAAAACATCATAAACATCTTCATGAATTATTAAGCGGCGTGTGGTTGTACATCTTTGCCCCGCAGTACCGGCAGCGCCAAACAAACTTCCGATCAAT
>CABDYF010000192.1_pt1 | contig 11831 bp, 10 predicted proteins | sample 3131951 | NCBI WGS metagenome assembly CABDYF01 (sample SAMEA5534337, study PRJEB31848) | metagenome | biome: tundra; feature: field; material: soil | place: USA | collected 2013-05 | depth 0.45 m | reverse complement strand
CACATATACTTCCTAATTTTTTAAACATTGCAGTTGAACATTGTGAACATGGTCTAACCGTCCCGGTCTGACCATAAATTTTTTTATTCTTTAATTCTTTTAATAAAAATCGTTACACGAAGACCACCAGACAATTTCATAACTTTTTAGATATTACATAAAACTATTCTGCGGATTGCCTTTGCTCATTTAAGATTATTTTTATCATGCAAATTAAATATCATGATAAATGATCTGCGGCAGCAATTCAATCAAAATTTTACAGAAGAGAAGTATAAAAATTTTCTTGCTGATCTTAATAGCAAACATCCAGGTGATATTGTTTTCAGAGTTGCAGAAACTCCGATTTTTATTTCTAAAGGTTTTACAAAAAAGATCATTGATGTCTGCGAAGCTATCGTTGATGTAATTGTTGACGGGAATTTTAAAAAGTTAACAGCAGCAGCTATTCCAAAAGGTGAAGCTGTACCTAATGAAAATGCGCATACGCACTTTATTGCTTTTGATTTTGGTATATGTGAAAATGCAGCGGGTGAACTTGAGCCTCAACTGATAGAAATGCAGGGATTCCCTTCGTTGTTTGCATTTCAGATATATTATCCTGAAGTATTAAAAAAACATTTTGACATTCCTGAAAATTTTGATAATTATCTAAATGATTACAATAAAGAATCTTACATAAAACTTCTAAAACAAATAATTGTAGGCGAACATAATATTGAGAATGTTATTCTTTTAGAAATAAATCCTCATGAACAAAAAACAAGAATTGATTTTTATTGTACAAAGGATTATTTAGGAATCCCCATTGTTTCTCTTACCGACCTGATACGGGAGGAGAGGAATTTGTATTACATGAATGAAGGAAAGAAAATACAGGTAAAAAGAATTTATAACCGTGTAATTTTTGATGAATTATTGCAACAAAAAGAGGCTCTTGGAAATTTTGTTGATCTTACTCAGGAATTGGATGTGGAATGGGTACCGCATCCCAATTGGTTTTACCGCATAAGTAAATTCACATTGCCTTTTATTAAACATCCATATGCTCCTGAAACATTTTTTCTTAATGAAGTAAAACAATTACCCGGTAACCTGGAAAATTTTGTTTTAAAACCATTGTTCTCCTTTGCAGGGCAAGGCGTAATAATTGATGTTACAAAAGAAGATATTGCTAATGTAAAAGATCCTGAGAACTGGATATTGCAACGTAAAGTAAAATATGCCGATGTAATAATTACTCCAAACGTTCCTGCAAAAGCAGAAATACGAATTTTTTATTTTTGGAAAGACGGATGGCAAAGGCCCATTGCAGTAAATAACCTTGCACGATTAAGCAAAGGTAAAATGATCGGTGTACGGTATAACATGGATAAAGATTGGGTTGGCGGCAGTGTTGCATTCTTTGAAAAATAGATTAATTACAAAATATTTTGTGGCAATTTATTTTTAGAAAGTTTATTTTCATTCTAAAATAAAAATATTATGAATAAATATTGGTTAAAAAATCCCGAGCCTCACGACTTTCCAGCAGCTGCTGATTATTTGGAATTGCTCTTTTCAGAAGATGAAACAAAAGTTTTTGTTGATAATCTAAAAAAAGCAGTAACAATTAAAAAGAAGGCGAAAGATATACTAAGGGCAAGCGTTTTGCCACTTTTACCTGAGAGCAATATTCATGTAAAAGAAAACATTAAAAAGGTTAAAAAAGGAGGCAAACTTTCGCCGGTACTATTAGTAAGAAAAAATAATAAACTCATTATTGCCGATGGCTATCATCGCATTTGTGCGATGTACTATTTATCTGAAGATTTGGAAATACCGTGCAGGCTGGTTTAAAAAATAGCCGGTATAAATTAATAATATAAAAAGTGTTCCTTAATTTCTTTTGTTTTTAATTTCCATTCTAATACAGGTGATGGAACTCTAATAATATTTAACCATGAAGGATAAGGAGTATTGTTCTTTGTGACAAATGCTCCTGTTACACCAAAAAATAATTTTCTTTGTCTGATAAATGATGGAATAGATCTGTCATCAACAACAGAAGGATTAATTACTGCTCCTGTCATTCCTTCCGCTCCATAACCTACATCTGCATCTATCCATTTAGGAAAGTTGGTATTGGCAAGAAAAGATGAGATGTTGAAAGAAAGCCAATAGCTTTGCCCATTATAATCTTTAAATATTCGTTGTGGTAAACTTTTACCTAATTCCTGCGGATTATATTTTGCATAAATTGAATTGTGAAAAGAAAACTGCAATTGAATTTTTTGTTTATTCCATGCCGATTGTTGTGCCACAAAAAAAGCGGTGCCGGCAATATTAGCCAGCATATCACCTTTAGAAAACCCCCACTTTGCTGAAAAACCATCAAAAATTTCAATCATAGACATATAGGCGAGTGCTGTGCCCCCTGCAATTAAAATAGATGAGCTCTTCTTTACACCGCTCCATCTCATCAGATTATATTGAAATGCAGAAATATTATATGCAGAAGTTGCGTGACCAACTTTATCCATATTAAGCCATTCATTATTATCATTAAAAAAATGAAACCGGCTTTTTGGAAATTTTTTATACCATAAATATTGTAAACCAATTGTAGCAAGCGTGGCAATGCCTGCTTCGCTAATTATTACCAGGTTAAAACGTGCTTTATTAAAATTTTCAGAAACAGGTAAAAAACCTTGCTCTGGTACTCTCTGTCCGAAAACATTTTTAGAAATAACTAAAAAAAGTATAACACTGCATATAATCCTGAACATATTCATTCATTTCTTATTACTAATTATTTTTTTAATTCATTTTTTGACCTAATTTTCTGTACCCGATATAAAAGAATAATGGAAAAATCAGCAAAGTTAATATTGTTGATGTTATAAGTCCGCCGATTACAACAATGGCTAAAGGCTTTTGTGTTTCTGATCCAATTCCTGTAGAAAGAGCTGCAGGTAACAAACCAATTGCGGCCATCAATGCTGTCATAACAACCGGCCTTACACGTGTATTTAATCCTGATTTTATTGCATTCTCAAGAGAATGATAATTGAACTCTTGCTTTTTAATTGCCTGCAAATTCTTTTTAAATACAGAAATTAAAATAACGCCATTTTGAATGCAGATTCCAAACAGCGCTATAAAGCCAATGCCTGCGCTTATGCTGAAATTAATGCCAGTAAGATGAAGTGCTAAAATTCCGCCAATCAAAGCAAAAGGTACGTTCAGTAATGTTAATCCGGCGTCTTTTACATTTCCAAATGTTGCAAACAAAATAAGAAAGATAGCGAGTAAACATATTGGTACAACCCGCGACAATGTTTTAGATGCTCTTACCTGGTTTTCAAATACACCATTCCATGTAGAATAATAAGCTTTTGGTAAATGAACATTTGCATCTACTTTTTCCTGCGCCTCTTTTATTGTACCGCCTAAATCTCTTCCTCTTACCGAAAATTTTACAGCAATGTATCTTAGATTATTATCCCTGTAAATAAATGCAGGACCGGTAATAGTTTTTATATCTGCAATTTGTTTTAACGGGATTTTTATATTGTCTTTTCCCGGCATCATTAAATTTTCAATGGCATCCTGATCTGCCCGGTATTGTTGCTCATAGCGAATTCTTACATCAAATTTTTTTTCATCTTCATATAATTGCGTTGCAGCCTTTCCGCCAACAGCCATGCCTATTACACTTTGTGCATCTGCCATTGTTACTCCGTACATCGCCATTTTTTGCTGATCAAGTTCTATTCTAAATTCCGGTTGGCCAAGGTTTCTTTCCACACCCAAATCTTCAATTCCCTTAACCGTTTTTAATTGTGCCATAACTTCATTGGCTGCTTTATCAAGATTATTAAAATCTGTTCCGAAAATTTTTACTGCAAGTGATGCATTTACACCCGCTACTGCTTCTTCAACATTATCTCTTATCGGCTGTGAATAATTAAATATAATTCCCGGATACTTTTTAAACTCGGTATCCATCTCCGCTATCAATTCATCTTCTGTAATTTTTCTTTTCCATTTTTTTTCCGGTAGAAGATCAACCTGAATTTGCACGTTATAAAATCCTTTGGGATCTGTACCATCATTGGGTCTGCCAACCTGGGATAATGTTTGTTTTACTTCTGGAAAATTATGTATTATCTCTACCATTTTATTACTGATAACATTTGCTTCCGGCAGGCTAACGCTCATAGGCAATTCTGCCTCCACCCATAATGCCCCTTCATTTAATTCAGGTAAAAATTCTGTTCCTAAAAATTTTGCAGAAAAGAATGTAACAGCCATTATAGCAAGGACAATAAGCAAACTTGTTCTTTTATTTTTATACGTAACATTAAATAACTTTCCAACTCCTCTTTCAAAAAATAAAACAATTGGATTGTGTTTCTCCCTAACATTTTTTCTCAGTAAAACACTTGATAAAGCAGGAACCAAAGTGAGTGTAAAAAGAAGCGCACCTAACAAAGCAAAGCCCAGCGTATAAGCCAGCGGCGAAAACATTTTTCCTTCTACTTTTTGAAAAGCAAAAATTGGAATGAGACAGGTGATAATAATTAATTTAGAAAAGAAGATCGCTTTACCCATCTCCGTTCCTTTTTGTTTAATAATACCAAGTTTTGCAAGCTTATTAAATTTCTGCATGCCTACCTGCTTTGCTTTATGATCAAGCGTTACAAACAATCCTTCTACCATAACCACCGCACCATCTATAATAATTCCAAAATCAACTGCACCCATGCTTAACAGATTTGCGGACATTCCTTTTAAACGCATGCAGATAAAAGCAAACAATAATGATAAAGGAATTATGATACCGACAATTACAGTTGTTCGCCAGTCTGCCATAAAAAGTAATACGATCACAGTAACTAAGATCACACCTTCCAGTAAATTATGAAGAACAGTGTCTGTAGCAAAGTCCATCAGATTTGTTCTGTCATAAAACGTATCAATCTTCACTCCTCTTGGCAAAATATTTTCATTAAGCTCTTTTACTTTTTCATGAATACGATCCAGCACCTCTTTGGGATTTTCTCCCTTTCTCATTACTATAATTCCTTCAATCACATCTTTATTAAAATCTCTTGCAACCTGCCCCAACCTTGGCTTTGCGCCTTCTTTAACTGTGCCAACATTCTTTACCAGGATAGGAACTCCATTAATGTTGGTAATAATAATATTTTCAATATCAGGTATATCATTGAGCAATCCAATACCCCTTACAACAAACGCCTGCCCGTTTCTTTCAATAATATCCCCGCCAACATTTAGATTACTTTTTGTTACTGCATTATAAACATCTAACGAGCTAAGATTATATTGATTAAGAAGATTTGGGTTTACGCTTATCTCAAATATTTTTTCTTCACCACCAAAACTGTTTACATCAGCAACACCCAGCACGCTTTTAAATTGCCTGTCCAGCACCCAATCCTGTATAGTTGTAAGGTCTCTTATTGAATAATTTTTGCCGGTAAGCGTGTACCTGTAAACCTCTCCTATAGGCCCGTATGGTGGTTCCACATCAGGCACCACACCATCCGGAAGATTGGCATTGCCCAGCCGGCTTAATACCTGCTGCCGTGCAAATGCGTCATCCACATCGTCATCAAAAATTATTCTTATATAACTCAACCCGAATGCGGATGTGGTTCTTAAATTAACTTTTTTCTGCACAGAATTTAGTGCCACTTCAAGAGGTATTGTAATGAATTTTTCAACCTCTTCTGCACTCCTACCGGACCATTGGCAAATAATAATTATTTGTGTATTGGTAACATCCGGAAAGGTTTCAATAGGAGTATTTTTATAACTCCATATTCCTATCACAACCAAAACACCAGTTAAAAAAAATACGAAGTAACGATGACGTAAAGAAAAATGAATAATATTTTTGATAAGTTTAACCACGGAAGTATTTTTTTATAAGTATTGATAAAATTATTTATTCATCATTTAGAGCATTGTAAATAAGGATCTGGTTTTTACTAATGATCAGATCACCTTCCTTCAATCCTGATTGGATATAATTTTTGTCTCCAACCTGCTTTAATATCTGTACTTCCTGCGCCTTTACATCATAATTATTTTTATATACAAGAACATAATTTTTACCACCATCAAATACAATTGCACTGGATGGAATCACCAATGCCTTTTCATCTGTTTTATTATTTATTGTGATCTTGGTAAACATCTGCGGCTTGAGTAGCATATCTGTATTTGGCAACACTATTTTCACTTTCATTGCCTTACTTAAAGGATCCAGGGCAGAATTTACCTGATCAACTCTGCCATGAAAAACTCTGTCAGGATATGAAAGAGTAGTAATGTCTGCTGTATATCCATGCTTTACTTTTTGTATATCAGTTTCAAATACACTTGCCCAAACCCATACATCCTGCATGTCAGAAATGGTAAATAAATTTTGCCCGTTATCATTGCGTATAAAACTGCCGGTATTAATATTTTTTTCTACAATAAATCCGTTTCTTGGTGAAGCAATAACATAAGAGCCACTGGCGCTTGTTCTGCCTCCGCCATTGATCGCAATCTGCATGTGAACTTTGTTCACTGCTGTCATTGCTTTTTCATATTGCAGCTTTGCCTGGATAAATTCCTTCTCGCTGCTGATGCCGTTCTGATATAATTGCTCGGCATTTTTATATTCCTTTTGTGCAATTGATGCATCACTGTTAGCGCTTTTAAGATCAGAATAATTTCCGGCAACATCAGCGCTTCTTATTACTGCAAGAGCCTGACCCTGGCTAACTCTGTCGCCAAGGGAAACATTCACACTAACAACCTGTCCGCTTGCATTGGGAAAAACTTTTACTACTTTATTATCATCATAACCCACTTCACCGCTTAATGTTAGCTGATCTTCTATATTATCAAATTTCACTGTATCTATTGTTATCATTTTTGCCATTGAATCAGAAATGACCGGGTCTTTTTTAATAACAGTTGTCTGCCTGCTTTTACACGAAATGAAGATTGAAAAAATAACGAGTATGTATAAATAATTTTTTTTCATGACTGCAATTTTATTTGTTAATGATGATCATATCTCTGCCAACAGTATAATTCAATTCAATAAGTGATCTTATCAAAGCAGTATGCTGATCAAGCAATTTTAATTTTGAATCTTTATAAGCATCAGTAAAATCAATAAACTCTAAAAGGCTTATTTGCCTTTGCTGATAACTGTTCAGCATGTTTTGAAAAAGCTTATCGTACTGCTGCGAAAAATCAAGTTGCTGAAGATTATTTACCTGCTGGTAAAATTTTATTTTATCAAAAGCGGTTGATACATCGTTTACAATTTTGGCATTTTGTGCATCTAACACAACCTGCTGCTGCTTTATATTAAATTGAGCAGAAGCAATATTTCCCTGGTTCTTATTCAAAATATTTAATGGAAAAGAAACTGCAAGCCCTACATAGTCGGGAGCATAACTGCTGTGCTGGTCAAATTCAGTACCAATGCTGATGTCCGGTTTAGCTAATGCTTTTTGATAAATCAGATTATGCGTTTGATAATCCAATTGTGTTTTCGCAATTTTTGCATCAGGGCGATTCTCTAAAGCCGTTTGTATAAGCTGCTGCCTTTCTGGTAATACAGTTTTTATAAGATCAGGCAAATAATAATTGAATGAAGGTTTTATAAAAACACTGTCATTATTTTTCAGTAACAATTTAATTTCACTTTGCACAGGTATTATAGTAGCCTCAACGTTCACTAATTCATTCTGAAGACTAAACAATAATGCCTTCACACGCATGTTATCTTTCACTGAAATATTACCAGCCTGCAACTGAATATCCATTCCTCTCACCAACTTTTGCAATTCTGTTATTTCGCTGTCATAAACATTTTTTAATTTAAGCTGATGTGCAATTTCAAAAAGATCGCTTATTAAAATATACCTAAGTGTTCTAACAATGTCATCAAATTGCTCCGCAGAAATTGTTGTATTATCTTCCGCAAGCTGTGCAAGCTTATTTCTTTTACCAGCAGTTTTTATTAATTGCATCACCTGCACATACACTTGGCCACTATTATCTCCGTGCTTAAAAAATCCACCCTGATTGTCATAAATATTTTGATCAGTCGACACTACAGGATTGTCCCAAAGCTTTGCCTGGCGTATCAAAGCACGATTAGCATCAATATTATACCTTGCTGCCAGCAGCGATAAATTATTTTCAAGAAATAACTTTTCTGCCTGCTGTAAATTAATATTCACCGTATCTAGTTGAGCAAACACTTTTGCACTAAAAGATTGAAGGATTATTATCAGCAATACAGTTATAAAGTATAATTGTTGCCGATACCATGTACATAAATTCATGATATGATAATTAAAATGAGAAATTTAGAATGAGAAGTCAAGTTTCAGGATTACATCCTGATTAACAAGCCTTGGGAGGCGGAGGGTTTATTTCTTTTATAAACTGATATGCATATTTATCAGAAAAATTTATAAAGCGCTTTTTAATTATTTTTTCAAAAAAAGAAATAGTAATGGGTTCAATTTTTTGGAATGCAAGCTCAAATTGCTTTTGCATTTGCAATTCTTTTTGCTGCCTGTCTTTAGATTCCGGAATGGCATTATCATATTTTAAAATTACCTCTGCAATGTATTCAACGTAAGTATCTATATAATTGAAGTCATCCGCATTTGCAGCATTGGCAGGCATTTGAGCGTTAGGGGAATCAATGCTCATATTAAGTATCTGCAATGCAATTACAAACGCAATTAATCTGCAGATATGGTTTTGGAAATAACGCATCACAAAAAATGAACGCAAAAATAGGTTGCAAATTGTTAATAATAATAAAATTTAACTTCTGAGCTGAGTAAGCGTTTTAAGCTTTTAGGTAACAAACTATGGGTTTTAGGATGTTTGATGTATAGCTTTTCTAATCTCCTTTCCAGGCTCCAGTATTTATCATTGTGTTTATCCAAATAGCTGCTAAGCTGTGAGGCGTAATATATCCGGTGTCTGTATGCCTTTCTACTTTTAAAGTATAAGGAGCCATAACCCATATAAAGGACTTTGCAACGTTTGAAAGAAAACGGACAAACAAAATAATAAATCTCTCCTTTGCCTAAATTAGAGGATAATGTTTCACTCTGTATTTTGTAATTGATCTTTCGTTTTTCGCCCTCAATGGTTTTTGTAATAATCCAATACTATACTTAAACCGAAATTATTTTTTTTAGCAATTTGAATGATATTGCTTCGTAGCTTGATATATTCATTTTGATTTTTGTTTAATGAGTGGCCCAGATTGGGTAGGTGCAAAATACAACATCGCAGAAATGCCAAAGAATGTTACATTACTGGCAGATTCTCTTCCGCTATAAAAATATTGCCCAAAAAACACATTAAAATGCAGCTTTTGCGTAAAGGCATATTCGATTCCTGATGTAAGCTCTGTTAGCAGATTTTCCTTTGCATGAAAGATATAGCCGATACCTGCTGTAAACGTGTTGGTGAACTTTCCTTGTTGAAATATATTCAAGTTAGGACGTAGTTCCAAATAAGCACTTGTATCTCTAACAGTCACCCGACTCATGGTAGTCTTTCCAAGGTCTATACCCAGGCTAAATACATCCCATTGTTGGCCTACTTCAAGAGCGATATTGGATTTATCAGCAATTGTTCCTGCTGTGTTGGTTAGACTTGGCGCCAAAGAAATATAGGTTTGAGACAAACACTTGTAACTTACAAAGATCAATAGTATACTGAGAAATCTTTTCTTCATTTATTAATTTTTTTTTTGAAAATTAAGGTAAAGAACCGGAAAAAAATAGGCATGGTCAGACTTTCTTTCTAATAATGGAAAGTTTATTGAGAAAAGCTTAACCTTAAAAATGAATCTTATATTTCCCCGGTTACTCAAAGTCTGGGTAATCAATCTTGAAAAGAATTTAAAAATAAATCTTATTCAAGCGAATAAAATTCATAACATTTACACAATATATCATTAACATTATAAGGTAATACAAATAAATTTTATTTATGCCGCAGAATATTCCGCTTAAATTAGAAGAGTTAAAACGTCGTAGAGACGCATACATCAAAACATTAAAAACAGACACTAAAAATGCCTCAAAACTTGATAAACTAGCATTATGGATTACTAATCATGTAGGAAGTATGCGATTTTTTGTCATAATTTTTCTTTGGACAATTCTTTGGCTGGGATGGAATATTTTTGCTCCTACCTTACGATTTGACCCTTTTCCGGCATTCGTTTTTTGGTTATTTATTTCCAATATGATTCAACTGTTTTTAATGCCTTTAATCATGATTGGACAAAACTTACAATCTCATCATGCAGATGTTAGAGCAGAAACGGATTTGAAAATAAATGAATTGGCAGAAGTAGAGAATGAAACAATCCTGATTCATCTCGAAAATCAAAATGAAATCATGCTTCAAATTTTAAAACATATTGAATCCAATACCAATTCCAAAGTTTCAAAGGAGTCTTGATTTTTACCTCAGCATAACTTTGATGCCGGGCTTTCTTTGCAGATAAACAATAATTGTAAGATAGATATTTCATCTGTTGCAGGACTTACAAAATCAGCGCCTGACTGGTCAATAGCAATTGGAGCTTCTGTAAGATTTAATTCAGGAAAAAAATAGATTCTTACAATGCGAACGTAACATGTAACAAACCTTTCAGTTTTGCCTGTGTTTGCCCTTCAGCAAAATTTTGTGACACAGGTAATTGAACATTTGCACCCAATGCAATTTTATTAAAGTTCATTTCAATACCTCCTGCAACTGACATAAGATTGCCACCTGTTTGTAAAACGGAAGCTTTATTTAAATTATTGGAGGCAGCATTCTCGTACAATAAACCAACATTAGGCGCAATACCTAAACCCATTGCACGCAACTTATAATAAGCGAATGTATTTGCTGCAAAGCGGTTACCAAAGCGGTACCCGGTTTTATTATCAGTATTAATTTTATAATTCGCAGAAGTGTTTAATCCAAACTTATTAATGCTTACATCATAAGAAGCATTCAATAAAATATCGGTGCTGCCGGTTCCGCTTTGTGAATTTACATCTCCGGGATTCACTAACGGATCATTTATATCTATATTATTTTTTCCTGTTGGTAGTTTAATCCCTCCCCCTATCCATAACTGATGTTCAATTAAATTTTTACCGGCATTAGTTCTACTCTGCAAAAGATTATAATTTAATAAAATGCTTATATCTCCTATCCCGTTCTGTGTTTTTATTCCATCATCAGTAAACTGCTTATTAATATGATAGGGAACAAAAGCTAAAAGCTGCAACTTTGCGCCGATATTAATACCACTCCACAACTCAACAGTTTTGTAATAATCATTACTAAACTGGCTTGCATCACCGGCAAGTTGTGTATGGTAATGCATGTATTGATACCTGATACCAAAAAATTTACTGTTGAAATGCGGCAATAAACCCAGGTAAAAATTACCAACGCCGCATCCGCAGATCTCACATGCTGAAGCTGAAAATATTATAAGAAAAGTAAAGGCAGTAAGGAAAACTCTTTTCATAGTTGTACTATTTGCAAATGTAAACTATAAGTGATTACGTAAATTGAAGAAAAAAGGTTGCTTGAAAATATTGTTTCCCATACCCTGATCGGTGTCGACACCGATCAGTAAATTTTTATGTCCCGGAAGTTTTTTGTCTCAGCAGTTCATATGTTTGAAAATAAAAGGCTCCAAGTTTTTAAATTTATACTCTAAAACTTAAAGCCATGCAAACACAAAATACAAAAATGGGTATTGATTT
>CABDYF010000191.1_pt1 | contig 11834 bp, 19 predicted proteins | sample 3131951 | NCBI WGS metagenome assembly CABDYF01 (sample SAMEA5534337, study PRJEB31848) | metagenome | biome: tundra; feature: field; material: soil | place: USA | collected 2013-05 | depth 0.45 m | reverse complement strand
TTTTAAAACCGGGCAAAACAATCATAAAACAAAGTTTATGCGTATAAGCAGGATAATGGAAACTTATCCAGCGCAAAAATTTATTTTATTGGGCGATGACTCCCAGGAAGACCCTAATATTTATTCGGCAATAGTGGAACATTTTCCGCAAAATATTTATGCTGTATACTTAAGACATGTTTTAAAGTCAAGCCACGAAAGGGTAAAAGGTATTGTGGAAAAAATTAAAGCTACAGGTGTACAATGTTGTTATTTCACTCATAGTGCAGAAGCAGTGATACATTCAAAACAGATCGGGCTAATCCCACGGAATTAAAATAAAGGCGAAAGACGATATGTATAAAGAAAAAACAGATTCTACTAAATTAAAAGTAACCAAGGATAAAATGAAGATTAAAGGCAAATAGTTATTGCCGGTTAATAAAAAAATAAAGGCTTGCATTGAGAGCCTTTATTTTTTTGGTGTGGTTAGTGCATTTTGCCTTGGCTATTGGTGGTAATATTATCCTGCGGCATAAAATAAATTTTCTTTGTTAAGAATTTTCTTCAGATACATTATCATTATTTTCATCACTGGCGCTGTAGGCATTATTTTCCTCATCTTCTTCACCAATTTCTTCATTGGCATCATCAGCTTCTGTTCCCGGAACATCAAGATCACCACCAATCACATCTTCACCAAAACCTTCTTCGTTTAAAGGTTCACCATCTTCATCTTCATTATCCATTGAAGCATTTCGAAGATTTTCATCATCTTTTGTAGGCATGTCCTCATCTGCCTGTTGAAGATCTTTTTTTTCCTGTCTGCTTACATTTGAATTATTATCGTTATTAATTTCTGCATCTTCATCTTCCTCATCACCAAAAATTCCAACACCTTCTTCATCGTCTGAAGATATAGTGGTATCCGCCAGTTCACCCATAGGTGCGGGTCTAACATGTTCCTGTCCGGGGATATCTTTTACATCGGGAAGATCAATTATAGTAGTTTCTGGTTCTAATCTTTCCTTGTCATGTGGTGTATCTGGTAAATCCTGTCCTCCGGAAATATTAAATTTCCTTGGTGTTTCACCGGCGCTTTCGCCACTTGTATTCTCTGGTTGATTTGATGTGTTGTTCATCTTTATATTTTTTATTTTCGCTGAAAATTCTGTGCCATTAAATTTTTAATAGAATTTTTTGATTTCTTATACTTGATACCGTAGAAATTATTTTAAAAGATTCTACTTATTCTTTGCTATTTAGTTTCATCCCCTTACCTTTGCACTCCCAAATAAAAATGGGAATTATTAAAGTTCTTTCAATATGTCTCAGAGAATCAGGATCAAACTTCAGTCTTACGACCATAATCTGGTAGATAAATCTGCAGAGAAGATCGTTAAGACCGTACGCAGCACCGGTGCAGTGGTAACAGGGCCAATTCCTTTACCTACTCATAAAAAGATATTCACCGTATTGCGTTCTCCTCACGTTAATAAAAAAGCACGTGAGCAGTTCCAGTTGTGTACACACAAGCGTTTGTTAGATATATATACCAGCAGTTCAAGAACTGTGGATGCATTGTCAAAATTAGACTTGCCTTCAGGTGTAGATGTAGAGATCAAAGCATAGCCTCATCCCTACCTTCTCCACAAGTGGAGAAGGAGATGAAAGTTCTTATATAAAAATGTAACATCCATGTACGCCACAGGCGTACCGCTGGATATAATAAAATAGAAATGAAAAGTATTATTGGAAAGAAAGTTGGCATGACCAGCATCTTCGATACTAATGGGAAGCAAACTTGTGTTACCATTATTGAAGCAGGACCATGCGTAGTTACTCAAAAGAAAACTACAGAGACTGACGGATACAATGCCCTCCAGCTTGCTTTTGGCGATAAAAAAGAAAAGCATACACTTCTTGCAGAAAAAAATCACTTTGCCAAAGCAAATACAACCGCAAAAAAATACATAAAAGAAATCCGCGATAGCGAATCAGATAAAAATGTTGGTGACACCATTACTGTTGAAATTTTTGCTGAAGGCGATAAGGTAGATGTTGTAGGTACAACAAAAGGTAAAGGTTTTCAGGGTGTTGTTAAGCGTCATGGCTTCCACGGTGTGGGTGGTCAGTCTCATGGTCAGCACGACCGTTCAAGAGCTCCGGGTTCTATTGGTGGTTCTTCTTATCCTGCAAGAGTATTTAAAGGTATGCGTATGGGAGGCAGAATGGGGCAGGATAAGGTGCAGATAAAAGGCTTGCAGGTTGTAAAAATATTTCCTGAAAAAAATTACTTATTAATAAGTGGTTCGGTTCCCGGCCACAATGGTTCAATCGTTTTAATCCAGAAATAATGCAATTAGATATATTAAATATAAAGGGAGAAAAATCAGGTAGAACAATTGAGCTGCCGGAAGAGATATTCGGAGTTGAGCCGAACAATCACGTTATTTATTTAGCTGTTAAGCAATATTTGGCTGCTCAGCGCCAGGGAACTCATAAGGTTAAAACCCGTGCAGAAGTAGAAGGTTCTTCCAGAAAATTACACAAACAAAAAGGTACAGGCGGAAGCCGTAAAGGTAATCTTCGTAATCCCTTGTATAAAGGTGGTGGTACTATTTTCGGGCCTAAACCTCATACTTACGATCTTAAGCTTAATCGTAAAGTAAAAGATCTTGCAAAGATCAGCGCTCTTAGCCATAAAGCAAAAGAGAACAGCATTGTAATAATAGAAGATATTAACCTGGAAACACCAAAGACCAAACAGTTTATTGATATTTTAAAAGTTTTAAATATCAATGATAAAAAAACCTGTTTTATAATTCCTGATTACAATGATAATGTTTATAGAAGCCTTAGGAATGTTCCATCAGTATGCGGAACACTTTTAAGTGATATAAATACATATGATATAGTAAATGCAAATGTTTTGGTATTTACCGAAAGTGCGGCAAAAATATTTGTAGAAGAAAGTACAGAAATAGCATAGGCTAATTTATAACTTAATAATTAATAGACATGAAACTGTCTGATGTTTTAATAAGACCGGTATTATCAGAGAAAGTGAACAGGCAAACTGAAAAGCAGAACCGTTACACTTTTGTGGTAGACAGGAAGGCAAATAAACTGGAAATAAAAAAAGCTGTAGAAGAATTCTATGGTATCCAGGTAGAAAATGTGAATACATTGGTTATGCCCTCAAAAGCAAAATCACGTAACACCAAATCAGGGATTGTTTCCGGTCGTAAACCTGCTAAGAAAAAAGCAATTGTAACAGTAGCAGAAGGCGAAACAATTGATCTGTACGGCAACGTATAAACCCCCATCCCCTAAAGGGGTGGAAAGAAAATAAAGAATGGTATCAATTACCGCAAAATGTTGAAACAAAATTTATAACTATTAAAAAATTTAGTCCCGATGTTTCGGGATTTGGGGTATGGCACTTAAAAAATATAAACCGATTACTGCAGGAACCCGTTGGCGAATTGGAAATGCATACGCAGAGATAACAACCAATATTCCGGAAAAAAGCCTGGTGGAGAAAGTTCATCATACTGCAGGCCGTAATACACAAGGTCACAGAAGTATGCGTTACCTGGGTGGCGGGCATAAAAAAATGTATCGTGTTATTGATTTTAAAAGAGACAAGAAAGATATACCTGCTACAGTAAAAACAATTGAGTACGATCCAAACCGCAGTGCTTTTATTGCATTGGTTAATTATTCTGATGGTGAAAAACGCTACATCATTGCACCACAGGGTTTGCAGGTTGGGGCTACTGTTTTAAGTGGAGATAGCGTTGCTCCTGATCTTGGAAATGCTTTACAATTAAAGAGTATGCCTTTAGGTACTACGATTCACAATGTTGAAATGCAGCCGGGTCAGGGTGGTAAATTAGTTAGAAGCGCAGGCGCATCCGCACAGCTTGCTAACAAAGAAGATAAATACGCTGTTTTAAAAATGCCAAGCGGTGAGTTGAGAAAGGTTTTGATCAATTGCTATGCAACAGTTGGTGTAGTTAGTAACAGCGATCATAATCTGCAGAGCATGGGTAAGGCAGGAAGAAACAGGTGGAGAGGTATCAGACCAAGAGTAAGAGGTGTTGCTATGAACCCGGTTGATCACCCAATGGGTGGTGGCGAGGGTAAAGCTTCAGGCGGTCATCCACGCAGCAGAACAGGTAAGTATGCTAAAGGACAGATTACCCGTACAAGAGGAAAAGGTTCTGATAAAATGATAATTCAAAGAAGAAACGGTAAAAAGTTGCCAAACAAATAATTTTTAAATCGTACATCGTACATCGATAAATCGTAAATAAAAAAAATGGCTCGTTCAGTAAAAAAAGGTCCTTATGTTGATGCAAATCTAGAAGGAAAAGTGTTGGGCATAAATGAAGGAAAAAATAAGAAAGGTGTTATCAAAACATGGTCACGCCGTTCTACCATCACTCCTGATTTTGTGGGTCACACATTTGCAGTGCATAATGGAAATAAATTTATTCCTGTGTACGTAACAGAATTTATGGTAGGTCATAAATTAGGTGAATTTGCACCAACAAGAAACTTTAAAGGACACTCAAGTAAGAAGATAGTTTAACGTTTAATGTTTAAAGTTGAAAATGCATAAAACTTTAAACGACTTAAACCTCTTAAACCCTTTTAAACATAAAAGATGGAAGCAGTAGCTAAACTAAATAATTATCCCACATCACCCCGCAAAATGCGTTTGCTGGCTGATCTTATCCGTGGAATGGAAGTGGACAAAGCATTGGGAGTTTTGCAATTCAACCCAAAACATCCGGCAGTTCCTTTATATAAGTTATTAAAGAGTGCCATTAATAATTGGGAGCAAAAAAATACTGATGCAAAAGTGGAAGATGCAAACCTTATAATAAAAACTATTATGGTTGATGGAGGAAGAGTTATCAGGCGTATGCGTCCTGCACCACAAGGTCGTGGTTATCGTATTCGTAAGCGCAGTAATCATGTTACGCTTATTGTAGATAGTAAAGCAACAAAATCTGTAAAGGCAGAAAAGGTTACAAAAAAAGCAGAAGAACCTGTGGAAGCAGTAGCAGCACCGGTTGTAAAGAAAGCAAGAACAAGAACTAAAAAAGATTCAGCAACAACACAAAAAGAAACATCAAAATAAAATAAACTTTCTTAAGTCCCCTTTCGGGGGATTTAGGGGGCTAAATTAAAAACCGAATATGGGTCAAAAAACAAATCCGATTGGCGCAAGGTTAGGGATCATCCGCGGATGGGAAAGCAACTGGTTTGCACATCCTAAAGATTATGGTAATAAACTGATAGAAGATGATAAGATAAGGACATACCTCAATGCCCGTATCAATAAAGGTGGTATAGCAAAGATTGTAATTGAGCGTACATTAAATAAATTGATCGTTACCATTCATACATCAAAACCGGGGATCATAATTGGTAAAGGTGGTGGTGAAGTTGACCGTATAAAAGAAGAGTTGAAGAAATTGACCGGTAAAGAAGATGTACAAATAAATATTCTTGAAATACGTCGTCCTGAATTGGATGCTAATATAGTTGCTGATACAATTGCCAAACAAATTGAGAATCGTATCAACTATAAAAGGGCAATTAAAATGTCAATCGCTTCTGCTTTAAGAATGGGTGCAGAAGGTATAAAAGTGAGAGTGGGTGGTCGTTTAGGTGGTGCAGAGATTGCACGTAGCGAAGAAATTAAGCAAGGCAGAACTCCATTACATACACTTCGTATGGATATTGATTATGCGAATGTATTTGCACAAACAGTATATGGAAAAATTGGTATTAAAGTTTGGATATGTAAAGGAGAAGTTTTAGCTAAAAGAGATTTGAATCCAAATATCATTGCAGGTGGTGGTAAAGAAGGTGGAGAAAACAGACCCGGTGATAGAAGACCTGATTTTGGTGACAGAAGAGGTGGCGGTGGAAACAGAGGTGGTGACAGAAGAGGCGGCGGCGACAGAAGAGGCGGAGGTCAGGGAGGTGGAAACCGTGGTGGTGGTCCAAGAAGATAATTTTTTTAAAATTTAGAATCTAAAATTTAGAATTTAAAATGTTACAGCCAAAAAGATCAAAGCACAGGAAAGCGCAGAAAGGTCGTATGAAAGGTGATGCTAAAAGAGGAGCTACAATTTCCTTTGGAAGTTTCGGTTTAAAAGCACTGGGTTCAGTTTGGTTAACAAATCGCCAGATAGAATCTGCCCGTCAGGCTTTAACCCGTCATATGAAACGTGAAGGTAATGTTTGGATAAGAATATTTCCTGATAAGCCTATTACTAAAAAACCTGCGGAAGTAAGGATGGGTAAAGGTAAAGGTAACCCTGAGTATTGGGCAGCAGTAGTTCAGCCCGGAAGAATTTTATTTGAAGCTGATGGTGTGCCAATGCAAACAGCTAAAGAAGCATTTGAACTGGCTGCGCAAAAATTACCTATACAAACAAAGTTTGTGGTACGCAGAGATTACGAAGATCAAACTGTCAAATTGAAATAAGATGTCAAAGAAAATAGATTTTTTAAGAAGTGTAAAAGAAATGAACGAAGCTGATCTTAAAGCAAGGATCCAGGAAGATGAATTGCGTTTGAAAAAATTAACTTTTGCTCATGCAGTTTCTCCACTGGAAAATCCAATGACCATTCGTGGAGTAAGACAAGACCTGGCTCGTTTAAAAACTGAATTAAAGAATAAACAATCACAAGCTAAAGAGAGTGTTTCTAAAGAAACCACTGAAAGCTAAAACATAATACAATGGCTGAAAGAAATTTGCGTAAAGTAAGGGTGGGTATTGTTTCCAGCAACAAGATGGATAAAACCATTACTGTTAAAGTGGAAAGAAAAGTAAAGCATCCTCTCTATGGTAAGTTCATAAAAAAAACTACGGGTTTTCATGCACACGACGAAAAAAACGAGTGCAGCATTGGAGATTTGGTAAAAATTATGGAAGCAAGGCCAATGAGCAAAACCAAGCGTTGGAGATTAGTAGAAGTTGTTGAAAAAGTGAAATAAATAAACAAGCTACGAGCTGCGAGCCATGAAGCTTTAAGCCGTTGACTTGAAAAGTAAATTGTTTTAATTGCTCATAGCTAAAAGCTAAGAGCTCAAAGCTTAAAGAAAATGATTCAGCAAGAAAGCAGGCTAAATGTAGCTGATAATAGTGGTGCAAAAGAGGTGTTGTGTATCCGGGTTTTGGGTAACTCCGGACAGGATTATGCACACGTTGGCGACAAGATAGTAGTTACAGTGAAAGATGCATTACCAGCCGGCGGAATAAAAAAAGGAACAGTTAGCAAAGCTGTAATTGTAAGAACAAAAAATAAGTTACGTCGTAAAGATGGTTCATACATCCGGTTCGATGATAACGCTGTAGTTCTGTTAAGTGCTACTGATGAACCAAGAGGAACAAGGATCTTTGGACCGGTAGCCAGGGAGTTGAGAGATAAGGGTTATATGAAGATTATTTCCCTTGCCCCTGAAGTTTTATAATGTATCTTTGCACCCCGAAAAAAAGGTGCTTTTAATAAGTAGAAAACAAGACAAAATATTTGTCAAAAATGAAGACAAGATTTAAACCAAAGTTCCATATAAAAAAAGGCGATTCAGTAGTGGTAATTGCAGGTGATGATAAAGATCTGAAGAAGCCAAGAAAAGTATTGGAAGTTATCACAGATACTGAAAAGAATAAGCATCGTGTTTTAGTAGAAGGTGTTAACATCGTTACCAAACATACTAAGCCTTCTGCACAAAATACTAAGGGTGGAATTATAAAGAAAGAAGCTCCTGTTGCTATTTCAAATGTGATGATATGGGATGTAAAAGCAGGTGCGCCAACAAAAATTAAGCGTAGTCGCGAAAATGGAAAATTAGTAAGAACAGCAAAAAATTCAGGGGAGGTAATTAAATAATGGCAACAGAAAAATATACTCCAAGATTAGCAGAGAAGTACAAAAAAGAAGTTGTACCTGCTTTGATGAAAAAGTTTTCTTATAAAACTGTAATGCAGGCGCCAAGGCTTACAAAAATTTGTTTAAACCGTGGTGTAAATGGTGCAGTTGCTGATAAAAAATTAATTGATATTTCTATTGATGAGCTGGCAATGATTACAGGACAGAAGGCAGTGGCAACAATGTCTAAAAAAGACGTATCAAATTTTAAGCTTCGTAAGGATATGCCAATTGGGGTAAAAGTTACTTTGCGTGGTGTAAATATGTATGAATTTTTAGATCGCCTGGTTTCTGTTTCATTACCTCGTGTTCGTGATTTTAAAGGAATCAGTGATAAATCATTTGATGGTCGCGGTAATTATACATTAGGTGTTACAGAGCAAATTATTTTTCCTGAGATAGATATTGATAAAGTGAATAAGATAACAGGAATGGATATCACTTTTGTAACAACAGCAAATACAAACGAAGAAGCATTTGAATTGTTGAAAGAACTTGGAATGCCTTTTAAAAACATTAAAAAATAAAGCCTGCTTCCCTCTCCACTTGTGGAGAGGAATTAAGGGTGAGGTAAATAACTTATGGCTAAAGAATCAGTAAAAGCAAGACAAAGAAAGCGTGTAAAAATAGTGGCTAAGTATGCAGAAAAGCGTAAGGCATTAAAAGATGCCGGCGATTACAAAGCGCTTGATCTGCTTCCAAAAAACGCATCTCCTGTTCGCTTAAAAAACCGTTGTCAGCTTACCGGCAGACCACGTGGATATTTAAGGCATTTTGGTATATCAAGAAATATGTTTCGTGATATGGCTTTACAGGGAAAAATACCAGGTGTTAGAAAAGCAAGCTGGTAAAAAGTTTAAACGTTTAATGGTTTAAAACGTTTAACGTTAAACGACTTAAACGTTAAACGAATCAAATTAAAAAAAATAAAAGATTTAATAATGGTTACGGATCCGATAGCAGATTATTTAACAAGAATTAGAAACGCACAAATGGCTAACCACAGGATAGTTGAAATTTCTGCGAGCAATTTAAAAAAGCGTTTAACTGAAATATTGTACGATAAGGGCTATATTTTAAAATACAAATTTGAAGATGACAACAAACAAGGTGTTATCAAGATAGCTTTAAAATATGATCCATCTACCAAACTGCCTGCTATTCATAGTTTGGAAAGAATTAGCCGTCCGGGTTTGCGTACATATGCAAAGCCTGATGAGTTTAAACGTGTGAAGAATGGTTTGGGTATTGCGATAGTTTCTACATCAAAAGGTGTAATGACTGATAAAGAAGCAAAAGTGCAGAATGTTGGTGGCGAAGTATTATGTAATATTTATTAATACATAGTCTGACGGTCTCCGTCTGACCATAGCAATAAAAATTAATTATGTCTAGAATTGGAAAAAATCCTGTAACAATAACAAATGGTGTTAATGTTACTGTTAGTCTGGAGAATGTAGTAACGGTTAAAGGTCCTAAAGGTGAATTGAAGCAGAGCATTGATAGAGATATCAAAGTAGAAGTGAAAGATGGTAAAGTGGAATTTGTAAGACCTACTGATCAAATTCGTCATCGTGCAATGCATGGTTTGTATCGCTCTTTGGTAAATAATATGGTTAAAGGAGTTACTGAAGGGTACAGCAAAAAACTTGAGTTAGTAGGTGTGGGTTTTAAAGCAGCTAACCAGGGAAACCTTTTAGATCTTGCTTTGGGTTATTCTCACAATATTATTTTCGAGATACCTAAAGAATTAAAAGTAACAACATCACAGGAGAAAGGACAAAATCCTATGATCACTTTAGAGAGTATTGATAAACAATTGTTGGGTCAGGTGGCAGCAAAGATCAGGAGTTTACGTAAGCCAGAACCATACAAAGGTAAAGGTGTGAAATTTGCAGGTGAGGTGTTGCGTAGAAAAGCTGGTAAGGCTGCAGGTAAATAGTAGCTCCTTCTAAGTCTCCCCGCCAGTTGGTGGGGAGACTTGCTAACGCACAATGCTGAATTTGCTGAGTGAGGCTAAAAAGTACAAGTGAGTGACACAACGACAGATTGTGCAAAAACTAAAATCAAAAAATAAAGATGACTTATACACAAGTTTTCAAATAAGCAATCAAAGTAGTTAAAAAAGTTGTCTTTGAAAGTATGAATGTACAAAAAGGAATATCACGGGAGCAAATGTGGATGATCAGTCTTGATATGGAGATCAGTGAGGATAGTGTTGTGCGGTTGATTGATTTATTTGTAGGTCATCTTGATTTAGATAAACTTGGGTTTACAAAAACTAAAGCCAATAAAGAAGGCTGTCCTATTTACCAGGCAAGTGATATGCTTAAACTTTATTATTATGGATATTTCAATCGCATCCGATCTTCCAGAAAGCTGGCTGCAGAATGCATGCGTAATATAGAGTTGTGGTGGCTGCTTCATCAGTTAAAGCCGGGCTATCATACCATAGCCGATTTTAGAAAGAATAATCCGGTAGCTTTAAAAAATTGTTTTAAAATATTTGTTTCCTTTTTAAAAGGTGAAGATCTATTGGGTGGAGAAACAGTTGCCATAGACGGGACCAAAATACGGGCACAGAATAATAAAAGCAACAATTACAATGAGGCTAAATTAAAGAAGCATTTAGAATATATAGAAGCCAGGGCTGAAAGTTATATTGCGGAACTTGAACAAGGTGATATAACAGAAGACCAACAAGCGGCTGAACTGAATAAAAAGCAAATTGCAGAAAAGCTTAAAACGCTTGCAGAGCGAAAAACAAAATATGAGCATCTGCAACAAACATTACAACAAAGCGGAGCTAAACAAATCAGCACTGCAGATGCAGATAGCCGTTCCCTTCCCATTAAAGAAAATATAACAGAGGTATGCTATAATGTACAGGCGGCTAACGACAGCAAACACAGCCTGGTAGTAGATTTTGATACCATCAATCAAGGCGATCAGGGACAATTAAGTACCATGGCCGGCAAGGCAAAAGACATTCTTGAAACAGAACATCTTACTGTCTTAGCCGATAAAGGTTACCATGTTGGAAAAGAACTGGAGGCAGCAAAAGAAAATAACATCACTACCGTTGTAGCATACCCGCAGCCACGAGACAGATCAGACAAAATAAATCGTTCTTATTACACCGATAAATTTTTTTACAACAAACAAAGCGATTCTTATTGCTGCCCTGCCGGATGTGAACTTACTACCAATGGCAAAGTATATATCAAAGGAAGAAAAGACAGAACCAGCTACAGCGTAAAAACCTATAGCACAACAGCCTGTTCATCGTGCCCCTTCAGGCACCTTTGCACCAAAAGCAAATCACGTACAATAGACCGCAGTGAGTACCAGGACATAATAGATGAAAACAATAAAAGAGTAAATGAAAATCCTGCTCTTTATAAACAACGGCAACAGATATCTGAGCATCCTTTTGGAACCATCAAACGAAGTTGGGGTTACACTTATACATTAGTGAAAGGAATAAAAAAAGTAAATGGTGAGATGGCAATCATCTTTACGATGTATAACTTAAGGAGAGCTATGTCCATTCTTGGAGTAACAGAGCTGAAAAGGCGATTGGCACAGTGGAAAACCACTTATAAAACTCAACCATCCCTTATTTTAAGATCATTATTCTTTTACCAACTCTTGTTCATAAAAAAAGCAGCATGAAAATAAAAGTTATGAGACCAGCTACACAAAGCAATAGGAGAAAAAACAAAATAAAATAAAATGCAAGAACAAGAATTAAAGTTTTTGCACAATCTGACGATGATGACCAAAGAACAAATGCCCACAAAAAAATAATTTAAAAACTAAACAATAAAAAATGCCAAGAATTATTAAATCAGGTTTAATACAAATGAGCCTTCCGAAAACTGAAGGAGAAG
>CABDYF010000189.1_pt1 | contig 11899 bp, 8 predicted proteins | sample 3131951 | NCBI WGS metagenome assembly CABDYF01 (sample SAMEA5534337, study PRJEB31848) | metagenome | biome: tundra; feature: field; material: soil | place: USA | collected 2013-05 | depth 0.45 m | reverse complement strand
TAGATTAATTAGCAGAATTATTATGCATGATCATTGTGTTTGTGCAAATAAAACGGATGCGGTTAAAAGGCAAATAATAAAAATAGAATTTTTTTTCATTATTTTTTTAATCAGAATTTATCAAAATTTATTCCCATTGTTTATCTGCGAACTGTAAATATTGCTGCCAGTCGTATAACGTTACATCATGCTTTCCTGCACGAATATGATAACGGATCGTATTGCCAACAGGATGATGCAAAGGCGGCATGCTATCAACATCAATTCCTTTTTTCCCGAACAATGCATACACACGCCCGGCTTCTTTTGCACTTAAAAATTCTCCTTTGGGGTCAGACCAGGTATCGCCTTCTGCACTTGCCACATACAAAGGACGTGGTGCCATTAACGACAATAACATGTGCCCGTCAATTGGCAAAGCATCAGTATTATCTCCATAAGTTTTGTATTTAGATGCAAACCAATGAGGAAATTTTTCGTTGATGATCTTTACTGTTTCTCCATACCATCTTTTAGATAATGTTGCACCGCCTTCGCCGGATTCGTTTGAAACAATCAAAGCAAAACGCTTATCAGATGCAGCAGCCCACAAAGCAGCTTTCCCTAATCTTGAATGCCCGATAATCGCCACTTTATTTGCATTGATATCTTTATCTTTTTGGAAGTAGTCAAGTATCCTGCTTAAGCCGTAAGCCCATGCTCCTATTGCACTCCATTCTTCCGGCTGAATTTTTAAAACATCTTTCAAAGTAGTGCGAATGCCCGTCTTCCAGCCGTCAGGATTATCAGGTTCAAGATCGCCATAATAAGCTGTTGCAACCGCATACCCATGAGCAAGAATTTCTTTCACCTGCCATTGAGAAGCTTCAGCGCCTCTTGAAGAATCTGTTGCCATGTTGTTTACAGCACCTTTTGATTTTGTTGGAACCCATGTTTGCGAAAGCATTATTCCGGCATCATTCTGAATAGCGTGATTGCCTGAAAAATTATATCCTACAAAAACAGGAACAGGTTTTTTTACATTATTAGGAAAATATAAAAGCACATCTGTATAAACACTTGTATCAGTTGGATGCAAATAAATGCGTACCTGTTTTCTTGTTGCTATCCCTCCTAAAGCATGTTCGTCTTTTTCTAATAAACGATATTTACCAGCAATCTTCTTTACCGGATATTTACCAAATTGATTTTCCTCATACAAATGATAAATGTAAGGACGTTGTATGTTATTCCATTCCTGAGAATTCTTTACCTCTCTGCCATCTTTCATTTTTAAAACATCAGGCAAAGTGTAGGGAGGAACTTTAGATTCGTCTGTGTTTGAAGTATTCGTTTGTGCTATGCCGTTTTGAACAAAACAAGAGCAAATAAGAAGAACAAAAACTATAGTTCTTTTCAAGATCATTACAGATTATTTTAGTTTATACACTTCACTTCCTGCCAATAAAAAACATCCCAAACCATAATCATCAAAGTCAGGCGTATTGGTATAACTCACCGGCTGCCCGTCTTTTGGTTCTTTACCGGTTCCCTGAACATAACCCAAAATTCCATCAGGATGTACTGCATCTTTCACCATTGCATTCCATGCTTTGATCATGATTGGCTTGTATATTTTTTTATCCAGAATACCTTTGTTAAGTCCCCATGCAAAACCATAAGTGAATAACGCTGTACCGGAAGTTTCTTTACCACCAAAATGTGTGGAGTCGTGCAGACTAACATTCCAAAAACCATCGTTGCGTTGAACAGGAATTAGCGCATTTGCCATGTCTTTAAAATCCTGCAAAAATTCATTGTAATGCGGATCAGTTTTTGGTAACAACGAAAGCGTTCTTGCCAGCGCTGCAAACACCCAACCGTTGCCGCGGCTCCAATAACAATCTTGTCCATTCGGTTCTTTGTAGGGTGGAATAAAGTCTTTATCTCTCCACCACAAATGATCGGCAGCGTTATACAAACCTTTGCCACCATGATTATATTTTGCAAAACTGTACAAATCATACATCTTCCTGAAATAACTTGTGTCATTATAGATAACACCCAACCTTGCAAATACAGGCATCGCCATTTGAATGGCATCAATCCAGTTCCAGTCATCTTTTTTATCACTCTTCACCATCCCATCTATCGAAGCTTTAATATCTTTTATCCGCTCAGGTTTATTTTCAATCAAATAAAGATCAATATAAGTTTGACCGCATGTTTGATCATCAGCATTTCTTGTGTTAGCGCCGGTTCTTAACCCCCACTTGTGTTTCTCACTCCAATCCACGGCATAGTCATAATATTTTTTTTGGTGATCAATGCTGTACAATGCCATCAATCCTTCATAATAAACTCCTCTCGTCCAGATGTTGCTTGGGCGCTCACGATTAGTGACAATTGACTTCCCCGGGTCAGACCATTTGTTCATAAAGTATTGATTGGTAAGCCGCATAGGTTCCAGAATTTTCTTTTTAGAAGAAAGTTTTTGTGCATGAATTATTGAGGAAGAAAAAGCAATTAGCAAAACATAAAAGACGGATCTTTTAATCATACGGCATCGAAGTTGAGAAGTGAAATAAACTGCTATGATAACTGAACCATGTAAGTTAATCATCCTGTGGCATCCTGTAAGTTTTTGAATACATTTTTATTTTATTTTGAACCGGGGTTTTGTATTTCAATGGAACTTCACAGGCGTTTCTACTCAATGAAAATTTGTTTGCCGAACAAAGAACTTTTGATAATAATATAAATCTTATCGAAATTTGTTTTAAGGTTGTGCATTAGAATAAGTTTAAGCACTTTATTCTGAGCAAATACAGAATGCTGTACTTGCTTTCATGAATACCTTCTTTTTACTCTATTCACATTAATTCAATCACACAACGGATTAATATATTAAAATGGAATCTATAGATCAATTAGGCATCAATACCGTACGCATACTGGCAGCAGATGCGGTGCAAAAAGCCAACTCTGGCCATCCCGGCACGCCCATGGGGCTTGCACCAATGGGGCATGTGCTTTGGACAAAAATTATGAATTATAATCCCAAGGATCCTGAATGGCCCAATCGTGATCGTTTCATTTTATCATGTGGCCATGCATGTATGTTGCAATACAGTTATTTGTATTTAACCGGTTACGATATCAGCATGGATGATATTAAAAACTTCAGGCAATTGCACAGTAAAACCGCCGGCCATCCTGAATATGGTTTATTAGATGGCATTGAAGTAACTACCGGCCCGCTTGGTCAGGGTTTTGCAAATGGAGTAGGCATGGGCATTGCGCAACAATATATTGCTGCACGGTATAACAAACCGGGTTTTAAATTATTTGATTATTCTATTTATGCCATCTGTAGCGATGGGGATATTATGGAAGGAGTGGCTTCAGAAGCGGCTTCGCTTGCAGGGCATCTTAAATTGGGGCACCTCATTTATTTATACGATGATAACCAGATTACGATTGAAGGAGAAACTTCACTGGCATTTAATGAAGATGTAACCGAGCGGTTCCAGGGTTATGGATGGCATGTACAATCGGTAGCAGATGGTAATGATATTGAAGCGATTGCTGACGCAATAGAAAATGCAAAAAAAGAAACCATGCGCCCTTCACTCATCAAAGTGCGTACCCACATTGGTTTTGGCAGCCCTAATAAAGTGGATACCGCCGCGGCACATGGTTCTCCTTTAGGAAAAGATGAAGTAAGGTTGGTAAAAGAAAATTTTGGATTTGATCCTGATCAAAGTTTTGTAGTTGCTGATGAAGTATTGAATTTTTACCGGGAAAAAGGTAAAGCAGGAATACAAAAAGAAAATGAATGGAATGATTTGTATAAAAAATACAAAGAAAAATATCCTGCTGAAGCTGCGGAATATGAATTGTTCAGAAGTGGAAAATTACCCGAAGGATGGAAAGATCATCTGCCTGTTTTTAAAACCGATGCAAAAGGATTAGCGACAAGAAAAGCTTCCGGGAAAACGCTGAATGCTATCGCTGCAAAATTACCCATGTTGATTGGGGGTTCTGCTGATTTATCTCCTTCAACTGATACCAATTTAAATGATTTTGAATCGTTCACCAATGAAAATCATAGTGGAAGAAATTTTCATTTTGGTATTCGTGAACACGCTATGGGAGCGGTTTTAAATGGTATGGCAGTTACCAAAGGCATTATTCCTTATGGCGCTACCTTTCTTATTTTTTCAGATTATATGCGGCCACCCATTCGTCTTGCTGCGATCATGAAAATCCGCCCGATTTTTATTTATACTCATGACAGTATTGGACTTGGTGAGGATGGAACCACGCATCAGCCGGTTGAGCAATTGATTGGTTTAAGATCTGTTCCCAATGCAATGGTTATTCGCCCTGCGGATGCCAATGAAACTGTGCAGGCGTGGCGTGTGGCGCTCGAACATTCAGGTGGTCCCGTTGCATTAATTCTTACGCGACAGGAGTTACCAATAATTGACCAGGATAAATATGCAAAAGCATCCGAACTTGAAAAGGGAGCATATATTTTATCTGATTGTGATGGTGAACCACAACTTATTTTGATGGGAACAGGAAGTGAAGTACATCTTTTATTGGAAGCGCAGGAAAAATTAAAAGCGGAATCTATTCATGCACGTGTTGTAAGTTTTCCAAGTTGGGAATTATTTGATAAGCAAAACGAAGAATACAAACAAAAAGTTTTCCCGAAAAATGTTCGTAAAAGATTGGCTGTAGAAGCCGGTTCGCCAATAGGATGGCACAAATATGTGACCGATGAAGGAGATGTAATTGGAGTAACCAAATTCGGTGAATCTGCACCCGGAGATGTAGTAATGAAAGAATATGGGTTTTCTTTGGAAAATGTAATTGCAAAAGCAAAAGCATTATTGAAGTAAAAAAAATTGATACTGAATTTAAATAGCGAAATATGAAAAAAATACTAATTGCATTGGATTATAATCCCTCTGCACAAAAGATTGCGGAAACCGGTTATGCATTAGCAAAGTCTATGAATGCCCGGGTGATTTTATTGCATGTAGTATCCGATGCTGCTTACTATTCTTCACTCAACTATTCACCAATAATGGGATTTGACAGTTTCAGTAATTTAGATATACTTCAAACAGACATTGTTGAAGAATTAAAGAAAGGAGCACAGGAATACCTGGATAAATCAAAACAACATTTGGGAGATGAAACCATTCAAACAGTTATCAAAGATGGCGATTTTGGAAAAAGCATTTTAGATGCCGCAACAGAAATGAATGTGGATATAATTGTGATGGGCACTCACAGCCAGCGCGGGTTAGATAAAATTTTAATGGGAAGTGTAGCGGAAAAGGTTTTGCATCATAGTTCTATACCGTTATTTATTATTCCTACTAAAAACCTTGAAGAAAAATAATCTACCAGTGTTGTGAATTCACAAAAGTAGCGGAGGTATGAAAACAATATAATTTTTTGTAACCTTTTTGATGGAATATTACTCAAAGAAACGTTGCCTGTTTGGTGGATGGATGTTTGAAAAATAGCCGGTAATTTTTTTAATTTTTTTTTATGGAAGATTATCCCAACGAAGAACATATTGTACAAATTCTGGAAACGGAAAATGTTACTCATAATGTAAAACGATTTAAGCTAAGCAAACCGGATTCATATAAATTTAAACCCGGGCAGGCTACGGATATAGTCATTAATCTTCCGGCATGGAAAGAAGAGAGAAGACCTTTTACTTTTACCAGTCTCAACGATTGGGACAATCTGGAATTTACCATTAAAATTTATGATGATCATAATGGCGTTACCAATGAATTAGGAAAACTGCGTGCCGGTGATGAATTGATTTTGCATGATGTTTTTGGCGCAATTAATTATGAAGGTGAAGGTGTTTTTATTGCAGGAGGCGCGGGGGTTACACCATTCATCGCCATTTTCAGGCAATTGCAAAAAGACGGAAAACTTGGTAATAATAAATTGATATTTTCCAACAAAACATCAAAAGATATTATCCTTAAAGATGAGTTTGAAAATATGTTGGGTAAAAATTTTATCAATACGCTCACCGATGAGAAAACGCTTCAATACGATAATAGAAAAATAGATGAAAATTATCTTAAAGAAAAAATAAAAGATTTATCAAAGTATTTTTACATCTGCGGCCCCGATCCTATGATAGAAAGTATCAGCGAAGCTCTTAAAAAATTAGGAGTTGATAAAAGTAAAATTGTAGTTGAACAATTTTAATAACGTTTATTTTAGTTCCTTCCGAAATGTGTATGAGCCATATTAAAAATAAAAAAGCATTAATTACAGGTGGTGCATCGGGCATTGGAAAATTGATGGGAAAACTATTGCTGCAAAAGGGTTTGCACACGCTTGTTATTTGGGATGTGAACGAAAATTTATTACACTCCACTACAAACGAATTAACACAACAGGGGTTCAAAGTATTGCCTTACGTTGTTGATGTAATGGATACCAATGCTGTGATTGCTGCGGCTCAACAGGTAAAAAAAGATGCAGGAAAGATTGACATTTTAATAAACAATGCAGGTATTGTTGTGGGCAAATCTTTTGCAGAGCATTCGCATAATGATATAGACAGAACGATGATCATTAACAGCAGTGCATTGATGCATATTACCAAAGAATTTTTATCGGATATGATTGCAGATAAAAACGGACATATTGTAAACATTGCATCTTCCGCAGGAATGGTAAGCAACCCCAAAATGAGTGTGTATGTTGCCAGCAAATGGGCCGTGATCGGCTGGAGTGATTCGTTAAGATTGGAAATGGAAAAATTGAACAGTAATGTAAAAGTTACAACCGTTACACCTTACTATATTAACACCGGAATGTTTGATGGTGTAAAAAGCAGCGTAATACCTATTGTTGATCCTGAAGTTGCTGCAAGAAAAATTATTAAGGGAATTGAAAACAATAAACGCTTTGTAAGAATGCCGGGTATTGTATACACACTGCTTTTTGTAAAAGGTATTTTACCTGCCAGATGGTTTGATGTTATTGTTGGTAAATGGATGGGCATTTATAAAACCATGAACGATTTTAAAGGAAGGCAATAATAAATTATCACGTTAATCAGGAATTACAAATCCTCCCCAACTGGACTTGACCGTTTATTTACGCAATAGATTATTTTAGAGTTGCGTAAAGCAAAGCGAAGCAACCTGTATGACGAAAGCACTAACCGTTAACAGTGTGTAAGGGTATCCCATTTGTAAATTTAATTATTTCTTCCGCCACCCCTGTTTCCACCACCGTTTCTAAAACCGCCTCCATCTCCCCTGCCACGCATGTCACCTGGCGCCCTATCTCTGTTTCTTTCTCCGGGAATTCTTTGAGGCTGTTTGCCCACAAACTTTTGAAGTCTTAAATTAAATGATAATAAAAAATAACGGCCCAAACGTTGATTTTGAACGTCTGTAATAGTTGTGCCATTTACAGTTCTTGATATACCGGTGTTTTGATTAAACAGATCAAATCCCTGTATCCGCAATGTTCCTGCATTTTTTTTGAGGAAGCGGCGCTCAACATACAGGTTGAGCAGCGTTGGGTTTGAGTTAACAGTACTGATATAGCCGGTGTTTATAATTTTTGTAAAATCATATCCCAGTGTCCAGTCTTTAAAAAAATAATTTTTACCATTTATACCAAAATTTAAAGTCCTGACCTCTGTGCTGCCTGTGTAAGTTGTGTACCTGGTAATAGTTTTATTTATTGTATAGCTTCCGTTTAAATCTACATCAACAATATCAGTAAAGTCTATACGAAAATGTGCAGCCGGCGCCACAACCCAATTTTGTCCGGTATTTTTTTGATTATCAGTAAACGATATATTATTATCATAATTACCCGACGCACTAATAGTGGCTGTGAATTTTCGATTACTAAAAGGCTTTGTAAATGATACGTTTCCGTTCAATCCATAAAATCCGTTTGTGTTGAGATACGATGTTGTTCTTCCTGTACCTTGTATAGCATTAACACTGCTGCTAACTATTTTATTTTGAGTTTGATCAAACGATAGATTAGTAAAAAGTGATGTGCCACTTAATATCCCAACCTTATTATATTGTAAACTAAAACGGTTGGTAAACTCTGCTTTAAGATTTGGATTTCCGGTAATGATATTTTTAATATTTGAGCTGTCACTTATGGGTTGCAACTGAGTAAAATTAGGCTCCCGGCTCGATCCTCCATAATTTGCAGTTAAAGAATGACTGCGTGAAAAGTTGTACGCAAAACGTGCGGTTGGCGCAATATTAAAGTCTGTATTCCGTGTGGTAATATTTCTTCCAATATCCATACCTGTAAGATCTGATGGCTGTGCTACGATGCCCAATAAAAAATTGTATTTCGTTTTATAAGTGTGAAGACTCAGGCCATATCGGTTTGTTATAAACTGGTATTTATAATCATTGCTCTGCTTAATATTTTTAATCTTCTCTCCTGTTATCGCATCAATATCATTTACATCACGAATACTTTTTGTGCTGGAATTATTCCATGTATAACTTGCTTCAAGAGCAGTAAATTTTCCTATCGGCTCTGCATAAGAAAAACGAATGTTGGTAGTGGTATTTTCTGTATTGGTTTCAATAAACTGGTGCCGTAATGAGTCTGTTGCCAGAAGAGATATACTTGTTGAATCATGATATTCATTTTGTGCATCCCTGTCCTGAAGGCGTGATGAATAATTTATACTGGAACTAATACTAAAATTTCTGCCTCGTTTTTTAAATCTATGATTATAAAAAAGATCAGAACCTGCCGCCGGGGTTGATGCATTACTAAGGGAGCCGCTTTTATTTAATGTATAATAAGTAGTATCATTTCTTAAAGCAGTTATATTTGAAATACCATTATTATTTCCATTAGAAGATGCATAAGAGAAGTAAGGAGTAACTTTTAAATAGTTTGCAGTATCTATTTTGTATTCCAGGTTCCAGGTAACACGTTGATTTGCAGTTTTGCTGTTATTATTGCTTGCGCTGCTTGTTGTTCTGATATTTGCCGGATTAAGGTCCTGCTGAAAAGAAGTACCTACTGTATTATTGTTGCGGCCTGAAAAACTATAGCTTCCATACGATGTTAATTTTTTGCTCCATGCATCCCGGTAATTAAAACCAAGAGATTGGGTAAGAGTATTTCCATCACCACCGGCTCCGCCGCGTTCTGCGCTGCCAAAGTTCGCCCCCCGTGCTCCGCCACCACGGCCGCCGCCATTAAAATTGAAAGTATTTGTATTGGTATTATTGATGGACCCTAAAAAAGATATCTGGCGCTCATCTTTAAAACTGTTAGCCGATATACGGCCTAAGTACCTTCCCTCTGTGCCGCCTGCAACAGTTCCATTTCCAAAATTGCCTTTGCTTTTTCCTTTTTGAATATTGATGTTCAACAGTTTTTCAGGATCTCCCTCTTTAATTCCTGTAAGGTTTGCCTTGTCGCCATAATCATCAATAATCTGAATATTGTCTATAATATCTGCCGGAAGATTTTGAGTAGCAGTTTGAACATCTCCGCCAAAGTAATCCTTGCCGTTTACTCTTACTCTTTTTACCACTTTGCCTTGTGCGGTTACATTACCATCCTTATCAACAGTAACGCCGGGAAGTTTTTTAATTACATCTTCAACAGGAGCGCCTTCTCTTACTTTATAAGCATCGGCTTTATATTCAATAGTATCTTCTTTAATTGTGATAGGATTTGCAGTTATTACAACTTCAGCCAATTCTTTCGTCTTTACTTTTAATTTTACAGGATCAATGATGAATGCTTTGCCCTGCTTGTTGCCCACAGTATAAGCCTGAGCATAATTTTCGAAACCAATAATTGTTATGGTGATAACAAATTCAGAAGAAGTAACATTAATAAAGTGATACTTGCCGGAAGCATTGGTTTTAGTGGAAAGATTTTCGGTTGATGATTTTAAGTTTACTGAAACATCTGCAAGAGGATTTCCTGTTGAATCAACAACACCGCCACTAACGGCTCTTGTTTGCTGAGCTAATGATGCAGAAGATACGAATAAAGCAATCAGGCATAAAATAAATACTCTCATAAACACATATAATTACAGCTTAAAAACAGATTAAGAATGGTATTAAATAATACCAACTTTCATTTGACGTCTTATTTTTTAATTACCTGTTATCTTTTTTTTGTTTGATTGATTAATATATGCTGCTCATTATTTCTTCACAGGCTTTAATTCATCAGGCGTAGCTTTTGTATAGCTATCCCATTGTTCTTTAGAAGGCGAGATAAAAATATCCCTGATAACAGCCATATCCACTTTATCCTTGGGATCAAATTTATCGGATAACATATATTGCTGAATGCTGTAAAATAATTGCCTTGCTGCGGAACGATGAGTAGTATCAGAAACCAGGTCAGCGCTGCTTATTATCAATTTTCCATTACCAACTTTTACTTCAAGAATCATTGCACCGGTGTAATGCTTTGCAGGGGTGAGCCAGAAAGGAATTTTAAGATTGTCAGGTGTTCTATATTTTGCCTGTGAAGCACGAAAGAAAAAAGAACTGTCGTAAATACTTCCGGTCCATTTTGTTTGCAATGTTACATCATCACCTTTTCTGTTTTCAGCCATTGTGCCGGGAAGCTTTATTACATCACCAGGTTTTTTATTAAACCACATTTCATTTATGCCAACATCATCTCTGTCAACTGCAAAACGCCACACACCTGCTAATGAAATTTGTTGGGAAAATGAATTATTATTGATTAAGAAGAAAAGGAAGAAAGAAAAACTGTAAACGATTCTTTTTATGTTAAAAAAAACAATCATGTAAATAGAATTAATTTATCAATAATAACAATATTCTTAATAAGAATAAAAACATTCAGATTAAATAAAAACTATAAATCATCATGATATAAAATGTTAAATAAATATTAGAGTTAACTGTGTGAATATTTAAAACTGATATTGCAATGGAAATTCTAAAACCTGGTTGCATGAAAAAAATATTACTCCTCTTACCAATTATTTATTCTTTTAATGTTTTTTCTCAATCCAAATTAGAAAAGGTAAAAGTTTTTATAGATTGTTCTCAAACCTACATTTGTAATTCTGACTATATCCGGTCTGAAATTAATATGGTCGATTTTGTAAGAGACAGGAAGGACGCAGATGTGCACGTTTTAGTTACCGCACAAAATAGTAATACCGGTGGCACAAGAGCTCAGTTAAATTTTATAGGTCTGCGGTCTTTTCAGGGCGTATCTGATACACTTACTTTTTTTAATGACCCAACCAGTACAGAAGATGAACAAAGAAAAAAGTTAGTGCAAAATTTGAAATTAGGGTTAGTACGATATATTGCTAAAAGTAAAATAGCAGAACAATTAAATATTACTTACACGTCAAAAGCCAGTGATAAAAAAGATACTTCAAAAACAAAAGATCCCTGGAACTATTGGGTTTTTCAAACTACAACTTATGGCAGCTTCTCCGGATCTGAAACTTATAAAAACACATCATTAAATGCAAGTTTTTCAGCCAACCGCGAAACAGAAAAATGGAAGACAGGCGCACTATTGTCTTTTAACAAAAATGTAGATACTTATATTGACAGCACAGGCAAAACAAAATTTATAAGGAAAGGATTAGATGGCGGGGTTGATGTTGTAAAAGTTATTAATAAACATTGGGGCCTCGGTGCAGAAGCAGCTTATTCTAACTCGCTTTATTCAAATATCCGGGCTTTATACAGGGTCCGGCCTAAAGTTGAGTACAGCTTTTATCCTTATTCAAAATACAACACTGAACGGATAGTGTTCCAATATCTTATCGGGCCGGTAGATCTTCATTATTATGACACAACGGTTTACTTTAAAACAAAGGAATTGCTTATGC
>CABDYF010000186.1_pt1 | contig 11955 bp, 10 predicted proteins | sample 3131951 | NCBI WGS metagenome assembly CABDYF01 (sample SAMEA5534337, study PRJEB31848) | metagenome | biome: tundra; feature: field; material: soil | place: USA | collected 2013-05 | depth 0.45 m | reverse complement strand
AGGTTACTGATACGGCAGGCAGGCTGCAGGGATTTGCATTTATTCTTTCAAGACCTAAAAAATACAAAAGCGATGCACTGTACCCGGAATTATTTTCCAAAGGAACTGCAAATTCAATAGAGAGCTCATCAATGTATTCATTTGCGGTATACAACAAAAATCATTTAAGTAATAGCTATAATAATTATCCTTTTCCAACTGTAATTTCAAATATATCGCTTGCCAACAATGAATTTATAACAAAGAGCAACGATGGTTATGATGAGCTTTGGTATAATGCAGGCGATGATAAAATAATTGTTATAGCAAAGACAGATAGTTTTTTTATGGAATCTATTACCCTGTTTGCTTACCTGTTCTTTTCTTTTTTAGTAATTACCGGGCTATTTAATTTATTCAATGTACTAATAAGGGGAAGATTCAATCTTAAAAAAACGAGGTCGTTGCTGCAGTTTACAATACGCAACCAGGTGCATGGCACCATTATCCTCATAAGTATATTTTCTTTTGTTGTAATTGGCATTGCCACTATTTTATTTTTTATTAACCGCTACCACAGCAACAATCGTGAAAAGCTTAGCAGAACTATTCATATAATGGAAAATGAGGTTAGAAATTCTCTTGACACATTTTCTTTTTATGATGAAAAATTAAAGGTGTATGATTTTTTGCCCAATGAAAAATTGGAATACACAATAAACAAATTGGCTGAAATTCATGCAGCAGATGTTAACCTGTACGATGTTAGCGGAAATCTTAAAGTGTCATCATTGCCGCTTCCTTACAATACAGGCATGGTAAGTACAAAAATGGATCCTGTTGCTTTTTATCATCTTAGTAAATTAAAAGATGTACAATTTTTTCAGGAGCAGAAGATCGGTAAATTAAAATACCTCAGCAATTATGTTCCGGTTAGGGATGAGACGGGCAAAGAATATGCTTACCTGAACATTCCATATTTTGAATCGCAAAGCAGGCTGGAAGATGAGATATCCAATTTTCTTGTTACCATTATTAATCTTAATGCATTTATTTTTTTAATGGCGGGTATTATTGCATTATTTATTACAAACCGTATCACCCGTTCATTTTTTATTATCACTAATAAAATGAAAGAGATAAACATTGGTAAAATAAATGAGGAAATAATCTGGAACCGTAAAGATGAGATAGGAGAGCTGGTAAATGAGTATAACAAGATGGTTAAGAAATTAGACATTAGCGCTGCAATGCTTGCCAGGAGCGAAAGAGAAGGTGCATGGAGAGAGATGGCAAGGCAGGTGGCACATGAAATAAAGAATCCATTAACACCTATGAAGCTTAATCTGCAATACCTGCAAATGGCAATTGATACAAACTCGCCAAACGTAAAAGATATTTCAGTATATGTTGCTAAGATATTGGTAGAACAAATAGATCACCTTTCACAAATTGCTACAGATTTTGCGCAATTTGCCAATATAGGAAGAACAAAGAACCAGGTTTTTAATTTAAACGATTCCATAAAACATGTGTCTTCATTATATTCAGTTAATGATAAATTACATATCGCCCTTTCTCCTCATAAAGAAAAAATTATGATCAGGGCAGATAAAACACAGATCAACCGGCTATTGACCAATCTTATACAAAATGCAATACAGTCTGTGCCGGAAAACAGGAACTCAGAAATTGAAATAGCAACAATGGATTCAGATGGTAAAGTAATATTGTCAGTTAAGGATAACGGAACAGGTATACCGGAGCATATGACAAACAAAATTTTTACTCCCAATTTTACAACTAAAACTTCCGGTACAGGACTTGGGCTTGCTATGTGTAAAGGAATTGTAGAAAAATTAGATGGAAGGATATGGTTTGAAACGAAAGAAAGTGAATACACTATCTTTTTTGTTGAATTACCAGTTATTGAAAGCGATACACAAAACAAACCGGAAAAAATTAAAAATGCCTAAGAAAAAAATTTTAGTAGCAGATGATGATCTGGAAATTTGCCATGCAGATACTGCTGGAAGATGTATTTTCAGAAAACTACGGATAGTTAGGGGAAAACCACCAACAGAAGCGGAAAAGAGCTGCAAATGCGATACTGTCCTTTCAACTATTTATTTCTGCGATAAAATTTCCGGAGGGTTCTTAGCATCATCCGGAAGATTTCCTGTAAGGGAATTCAGAAAGGAAACTATTCCGTTCACCTCTGCTTCTGCCAAATCTTTATTCAACTGCGTTTTACCCATAATTAAAACCGCCTGTTTCAAATCGCTTACGCTTCCATCATGAAAATACGGAAAGGTTTTCGCCACATTCCGAAGAGAGGGAACTTTGAAAAAATCTTTATCACTCTCCAGTTTGGTTAGTTTTTTTCTTCCCTCATCGTTGGTTGTGCTGTGGGTAAATGTGCGATAGTCTCCATACACACCGAACTTTTGAAATGTAGAACCACCGACAACCACACCGTTATGGCATTGTATGCAACCGACAGTCATAAATGTTTTTAACCCTTCTTTCTGGTCAGCACTCAATGCCGCATAATTGCCTTTTAAATAATTATCGAAAGGCGAAGGAGTAACGAGCGTACGCTCAAAAGCACCAATTGATTTCTGAATATTAAGATAAGTGAGCGGGTCTTTGTCAGTAGGATATGCAGCTTTAAACAAATCGGCATATTCCTTTGTCCCTTTCAGTTTTTTTACCAAAAAATCTTTTGAAGGAATGGCCATCTCTACCGGATTCAGAATCGGTCCGCCCGCCTGTTCTTCCACATCTTTTGCTCTTCCATCCCAAAACTGCGCAACATGAAAAGCGGCATTGAGACAAGTGGGGGAATTTCTATCTCCAAATTTTCCTGCATCGCCTTTTGAAGTCGGCAGATTGTCAACTCCGTAAGTGGCGAGATTGTGACATGAATTGCAACTGTTATTTCCGGTTTTACTAAGGCGCGTGTCGAAGTAAAGCAACTTGCCGAGTTTAACTTTTTCCAGCGTAATAGGATTGTCGGCACTTTCAGCAATAGCCGGCAGTGGCTTAAAAAAATTATGGGCAAAATTAAATGTGGAGTCTTCTGTTTGTGTGCCAGATGCAGCAGTTTTTTTTGTTTCTTTGGTGTCAGATTGATTACACGAAAAGATAGCAACTATTATACAAAGCCCTATAACTATAATTTTCTTTTTCATGTTAATAAGTTTTGTTGCAAAACTATGGATTTTTACACGCTTTAAAAATTTTGTTTTCAGAAGGAAAGGGGAACTGCCACATCAAAGTGTATTGACAATGGTGAATGGAAAAATTGTTTTTAAAACAGAGAATGTTGAAATAAGTAAGTAAAATCTGCAATGAAAAACTTTGAAATTACCAGGCAACTTATTAACCATGAATTTCCGGAGTTTAATATTACAACCATTAAAAAAATAGGTGAAGGAGATGACAGCATAGCATTTCTTTTTAACCATAACTATATTTTCAGATTTCCTAAAAGAAAAGATGTAAAACAAAGCCTGGAAAAGGAAATAGCTGTTTTGTCGAAAATTAAAACTCAACTGGATCTTGAAATTCCAAATTTTGATTTTATATCAAAAGAAATCAACTTCGTTGGCTACAAAAGTATTAACGGAACATTTTTAACTAAGGGAATTTATAATTCATTAGAAAAAGAATTTCAAATTCAAATTCAAAAATCTCTTGCGGTTTTTCTTTCGCAATTGCACCATATTAGTTTATCAAAACTAAAAGGCTGCGGGCTTAAAAACATGAACTTAAAGGAAGAATATTCCGATGATTTTGAGGATACAAAAAAATTAATCTTTCCTAACATCTCACCCGCCAACAGAGATATCATCACAAAACTTTTTACCGCTTATCTTTCCGATGATAAAAACTTTGAATACAAACCCGCTCTCATCCATAACGATTTTAGTACTGATCATATCCTGTTTGAGATTTCTACTAAAAAAGTAAACGGAATTATTGATTTTAGCGATATGGCTATTGGCGATCCTGATTATGACTTCATGTATTTGTACGGCTGTTTTGGAGAAGATTTTATCAAAAGCATGCTGAAATTTTATGAACATAGAAATCATAAAAATTTATTGGAGAAACTCCATTTTTTCTCACTTGCCAACAAATTGCAAATCTTAATTAGAACCATAAAAGAAAATAACCAGGATGAAATAAAGAAAAATTATAAGACTTTAGATAAATGGATATGTGATTATAAAGAGCAATAACCATTACATATGTGTATTTAAGAAATCCTTACAACGAAAAATTATTTCCACGCCGTTAATTTCAATGAGCTATATGCGTAAGCTGCACCAACAACCGAAGTAAATATTAGGTTACATAATATTGTTGTTGGTGATCATCGCACAAAGCCTATGCACAGAACACCAACCGGCGAAAATTATATAAAATTAAATAGAATAGGCTCCTAAGCAGGAGCTTTCTATTACATTGCCATCTTATATTTTCTGTCCTATCAATCGTAATACATGTGCCCTTCCTTTATGAAAATCACCTTCCTTTAAATCAACTTCTTTTTGACCGCAGAATAAAATATGCAATTGCTGAAAGTCACTGCATATTGAAGGGGCGTCATATAGCAATGCCTCTTCTTTTGGACCACCAGATGTATTATTTTTTTGTTCTTTTGCAAAAGCCTCAAAAATTAAATAACCTGCTGTAGGTAATGATTTAGCAATTTCGCCATGAAACTTTTTTCTTACTACCGGGTCAAGATGAACATAAATTAATCCCACAGCATCATATTGTTTTGAAGCTTTATAATTTTCAATATCCATTACCTGGTAATTGATTTTCACCTTTTCTTCCTCTGCCCGCTTTAAAGCCTTTTCCTGTGCAACTTTACTAAAATCAAAAGCATCTACTTTCCATCCTTTGGATGCAGCATAAATAGCATTTCTTCCTTCACCTTCTGCAGGTAATAAAATAGTACCTGGCTTATGGGTATCTATAAAAGATTTAAAAAATTGGTTTGGCTCATTGCCATAAACCGTATTATTTGTTTCATACCTGTTATTCCAAAATTCATTTTTCATTAGTACAAGTTCAATTATTAATATAAGTCTTTCTGTAACATAAATCACTTAACAATTCCTGCACACAATAAGCAAACAATTAAAAGTTTAATCCATTTGTTCATTCGTAAAGATAAGAGCTTGTTTTATTATTTTTTGTGATAACAGTCACCAAATTGGTCCATTAATTGGCGGAGATTTGCAAAGTAAATAAAATGACTATGCAGATAAAACAATTTGAAGACAAAAACCTTTCACATTACAGCTATGCAATATTGAGTGGGGGCTACAGAAGTGCGGCAGCCAGTTCGTTGATCCATTCAAAGTTAAATGGCAGTGTAAAGGTGTTTGATTTGGAAGAAGCAAGCAAAGAATTTCAATAAAAATTTAATCAATATAAACATAATTGTTATGTCATACAATCTCAGTAAAAAAACGGACACTCCATATTTAAAAAGTGGGGTTGGGAATAATACGATCAAATTATACAAATGGAATTATCAATCGCTTATCTAAATGAAAAAAAACGTTTGAAAAATATCAAATAATCTTATTCGTGCACAACCAATACCGGCACACTGCTGTTATTTTTAAGGTTTTTAATGTGAATGCTTCTAAATCTACGATACAGTAATGAATGTTGTTTGTGAATAGTAATAATAAGATCAATGTTTTTATCAGTTGCAAACTGGTTTAATGCGTCATTCACATCATAAAGGCGTGCAAAATAAAATTCGGGATCAAATTCGGCAAACATGTTTTCATAATCTTCTTTCTGCTTTTCGTATTCTTCTGTAATGGCTACATAAAGTTCGCTATTTACATTTACTATATGCAGGTTAGCTTTAAATGTATTTAAAAAATCTTTGATAGGTGCCGATGGAGTTGTACTTCTTACATTTTTAAAATCCGAAGCAAGCATTACATTTTTCACTTCGTGATATTGTGAATTCACCGGAACAATAAGTACAGAGCAGGCCTTTGTTTCGGACATTTTTAAAGTGTTACTGCCCATAAATACCTGCGCAATGGAAGAGTGGCCCGTGTTGCCCATAATCACTAAATCTGCACGCTTATGCCTCACGAGTTTTTCAAGCTCGGTAATAAAATCACCTTTTTCGGCAGATGTAGTAATGCTTAATTTATATTTTTTTTCAAATTTTGTTTTTAATTCTGTAAGCTTTTCTTCTGAAGAAGCGGATTCCCAATCTTTGTCGTAAGTATGATACAAAATCATGTTTATATTTTCATGATCGCTTAATAATTGTGCAGCATATTGTGCAGCATTAAGCGATGCATCAGAAAAATCCACAGGAACAATAACAGTATTCATATTAGTTTGATTATAATTAAGAAATTAGCACAAAAGTATAATTCCTTTTTGTCCTGTGGGGTTTTCACCGAAAATACTAAAAATTATAAAAACACTATCCGTGAAACCCCGATCAGTTAGAGAATATGAACTAAATGCAACCCAACACCATCCTATTTCAAAAGCTTTTAAAATAATTGGTATGAGTGTATAATAATTTGTAGCGTTTTACATGTCGGAGTTTCATTCTGCCGCACTGTTGCCTGGCTATGAAAACCCCGCCAGAACAGAAATCCCGCAATTCTGCGGGACAGGCTGACTATGAAGTTGAAGTATGAACAAATGCCGGCTACAAAAAAATCTTTTTAATATTTAAACAATAATCCATAACTCTCCGATGCAAGTACATCCTGCCATTGCTCAATAATTTTTTTAAAGGCTCTGCCAACAGGCATTTGCTTTCTGTTTAGATCATACAAACCTAATTCGTTAACTGTTCCTTTGTCTTCACGTAAGGCTGTATCCCAATCTACCTGGTGTAAAAGGCTGTACCATGTAAATCCCAAAATGGGAACACCATCCTGTTTTAAGCGATGCACATTTGCCCATTGCTTGTAAAACCATTCTACGCTATCAGGCATTTTAATATTTGTTTCAGTATGCATAATGGGTAAACGGTAACGGCTGTAATATTGATGAGTTATTACATAATATCCAAACACTTCGCCAGAAGGTTCAGTAGTGCCGTCAGGTCGTACCAAATGCTCATTGCTGATGTAATAATCGTTGCCCATTATACATCGTGCCTTAACCTGGTTCTCTCCAAACCAATGATATTCTTCTCTCGTCATTCCATGATCTAGAAGATACTCATACATTGCAGCACTCAAAGGATAACCATAAGTAAGATCAAGAGAAAGAAATCTTTTTTGATTAAGAAAATACGCAGCTTTTTCTGCCTCCGGTTTCATTGGGTGATAATACTCTGATGATTCACTCTGGATGAAAGTGGCTTCACGCTGCACTTCCAAAATACAGCGCATTGCCATTACGTTTGCCTTGCAAATATTTTTTAATGCAGTTACAAAATCTTTATCGCTGGTAAGCCTTTCATTCCACCAGCCATATTGTGCGGAAAAAGTAGCAGCGACATAAATTTCATTTATGGGTGTATAAAATTGAAGGTCAGGGAACCGTTCTGCAAAAGCTTTTGCATACTCTGCAAAGTATTTAGGGAAGTCAGGATTTTGAAAACTCCCTATCCAGTCAGGTACACCAAAATGGCAAAGATCAACAATGGGTATGATACCAAGCTCCTGTAATTTATGAAAAGTATCATCAGTAAAAGTCCAGTCATATTTTCCGGGTGCAAGATGGGTTTTATAATACGGCGGACCATATCTTAAAAAATTAATACCCATTTCCTTTACTAATTCAAAATCCGTTTCCCAGTTTTTATAATGACCTGTTTTCTCCATTTCATCCACTCTCTTCACTGTTCCGTCAGGCAACAGAATAGTTGGGTAACTATTTTCAATACCTGTTGCAAACATAAATTTGTTACTTGCCATACTCCTCACCCCCAGCCCCTCTCCGCAGGCGGAGAGAGGAGAAAGGATTTTTTTAATTATTAAATATTGGCTCACTTTTTACACCCTCTCCACTTGTGGAGAGGCAAGGGTGAGGTTATAAAATATCAAGTCTGCCACCATCAACAACCAGGGTAGTTCCATTTATAAAGCTTGCTTCATCTGCTGCAAGAAAACAAATAGCTGCAGCCAGTTCTTCGGGTTTGCCGATAGCGCCGCTTACTACTTCCGCACCGCTTTTTACATTTGGATTATTCCAAAGCATTGGTGTATCCACTGCTCCCGGAGCCACACAATTTATTCTTATTTGCTTTGGATACTCAAGACTAACACCACGTATGAATGCTTCCATAGCGCCTTTGCTGCTTGCGTAAGGTACAACATTGGCGGTGGTTTCATGCGCATGCACACTGCTGATGTTTACAATTGCGCCATTATTCATATGCGGTATGCAAAACCTGCAAAACAAAAATACTGAACGCAGATTTACTCTCATTACCATATCCCATTCTTCGGTAGTAAGGTCAACAATTTTTTTAAATGTCATCATTGCTGCATTGTTAACCAGCACATCAATTTTATTCCATGTTGATATGGCAAAATCAACGGATGCTTTTATTTCATCTTCATTGCCAACATCACATTTACTAAAGATGGCTATGCCATTATTTTTTGTAATGATGTCAACCGTTTCCTGTCCGCTTTTTTCATCCCGGTCAATAACAACAACCTGTCCGCCTTCGGAAGCAAATCTTTCTGCAGTTGCTCTCCCTATGCCTGAGCCTGCCCCGGTAACTAAACAAACTTTATTGGTGAATCTCATTAAATTTTTTTATTTCCGTTTTTTTATAATACTTATTTTCCCTGACCGTTCCATAAATATTTCTTCAACATTATCCATAGTAGTTTCATTCAATATTAAGCGAACTTCTTCCTCCAGGTCTTTATAGCTTACGGAACAATTTATCATATTCTTTTTTACTACTTTATTATTTTTAAACAAAATAGTCTTATTTCCTTTTACAATAGATCCGATAGTGTCATTGTAAACACTTATTAGCGCCAATAGCCTGTGAACAATAGCTAATACAGCCCCTGCTATCGCTGTAGGAAAAAATGCCGAGTCGCCTGTAACAGCCCTGCTAAGAATAGCACCCAACATGATAACTATAATCATATCAAATGCAGATTTTTGACCGAATGCTCTCATGCCTGCCACACGAATAAGAAAAAGTGTAATAAAGAACATTACAAATGCACGGTCTCCCATTTGTAAAGCGTTCAGCTCTTTGCCTTCGCCAAATAATTTATGTATTATTTCATCCATTGATCAAATGTATACTTGTTGCCACTTTCTTTTGGCGTTTTAATTATTACGTTTATATGCTTTGAATCTGGTACGAATGTTTCGGGTAGCTTCATAGTTTAGCAATTTACAAAATCCATACCGATGTGTAGCAAGTGATGAGTAATCAGTAATTAGTAATCAGTAATCAGTAATTAGTGATCAGTGATTAGTGATCAGTGATGAGTAGTAAGTAATCAGTAAATATTATAAGTAATAAATAGAAAGTACTGAATAATCAGCCACAATAAATAGCATATCACTGATCACTAATCACTGGTCACTGGTAACCGGTAACTATTCAGTCTTCCATCTTACAAAAGCTTCCATTGCGGCATATTGCGTAAGCCCCAGCTGTCCGTAAAGTTTTGCTGTATTTGCATTTCGTTCTTCGGCCCTTTGCCAGAATTCCCTGTTGTCATCACCCTGAAATGGAACGCTGTCTTTTTGTGACTGATGAATAAATATTCCGTATCGTTTTTTTCTTACCTGGTCGGGGCTCATGGGCACTGCCATTCCAATTTCACTTATGTCCCATTCCTGCCAGGCACCTTTGTAAAGCCATATCCAGCACTCATTGATCCATTTATCTCCTTCTGATCTTATTCTTGCTATCGCTTCTAAAACTATATCAAGACAAACTTTGTGTGTGCCATGAGGATCTGCCAGATCACCGGCGCAAAATATCTGGTGAGGCTTTATTTGACGTAATAGATCAACTGCTATTTCAATATCTTCTTCTCCCATCGGATTTTTTTCAATCGTACCTGTTTCATAAAAAGGAAGATTCATAAAATGTATCTGCTCATCTTTTAAGCCAATATATTTGCATGCTGCTCTTGCTTCGCAGCGGCGTATCAATCCTTTTATAGTTCTTATTTCTTCACTGTCTTTTTCAGTTGATCTTTTTGAATTTAAAAATGCTGTTGCATCATCCAGTATCTTTTTGCTTTTGGTATCATCTATTCCAAAAATATTTTCAAAGCCAACTGCAAAATCAATAAAGCGTGTAACAAATTCGTCAGTAACGGCTATGTTTCCGCTTGTTTGATAACCTACATGCACTTCATGTCCCTGGTCGTGTAAACGCATGAAAGTACCGCCCATGCTGATTATGTCATCATCGGGGTGTGGAGAAAAGATCAAAACTTTTTTCGGGAATGGTGCGCTTCTTTCAGGATGTCTTGCATGGCTGGTATTGGGTTTGCCGCCCGGCCACCCGGTAATGCTGTCTCTTAGCATGTAATAAACTTCAAGATTTATTTCGTAGGAATCTCCTTTCTCTGTCAACAGATCGCTTAAGCCATAATCATTGTAATCATTATTGGTTAAGCTTAAAACCGGCTTGCCTAATTTTAATGAAAGGCTAACTACTGCACTGCGCACTATTTTTGGTGTCCATTCACATTCGCCGGTTAACCATGGTGATTTAAATCTTGTTAACTCGGAGGCTGCTGATTCATCAATCACAAACGTGCAGTTATCATGATTTTGCAGCAATGATGCTGGCACATCTTCTGTATCATCATCTTCAACTGTTTTTTTAATTACCGGCGCTTTATTTTGCCCCCATGCCATCAAAATAATTTCTTTTGATTTCATAATGGTGCTGATGCCCATGGTTATTGCCATTCGGGGCACCTGTGAAATATTGCCAAACTCATGGGAGTTGGCAAGCCGGGTAGAGTTATCTAAAGTTATCAGTCTTGTTTTTGAATAGATGGCGGAACCCGGTTCATTAAACCCGATATGACCATTTACACCAATGCCAAGAATTTGCAGATCAATGCCGCCGGCGTCTTCGATCTTTTTTTCATATTCTAATGCATGATCTTTTATTTTTTCTTTTGGAAGCATTCCATCCGGTAAAAAATAATTGTTGGGGTCAATATCGGTTTGCTCAAACAAATATTTTCGCATAAAATAATGGTAGCTCTGCAAGGCATTTGCTTCCATCGGATAGTACTGATCAAGATTAAAAGTGATCACGTTTTTAAAGCTCAATCCTTCCTGCTTATGCATGCGGACCAACTCAGCGTATAAAGTTTTTGGTGTAGAGCCTGTTGCCAAACCAATTACACATTTTTCACCCTTTGCTTCTTTTTCTTTTATAAGATCAGCAATTAGATTGGCAACGTATACAGATCCTTCCTTAGGAGAAGGGAATATTTTTACCGGAATTTTTTCTAATGAATCAGTAAGATCAATCTTTGGACGCATAGAGTGAATTTAATTTTAGGTGTCAGGCCACTACAGTGGCCAGACACCTTTTTAAGTAGCTTTTAAAATATTTGAGTAAGAATTTTTTCATCCAAACTTACGATTTCTTCATTTTTAAAATAGCTTATTAAAATGTTTGTGTCTGTTATAATTTTATAACTAATCTTTTCTGCCATAAATTTTTTCGTCTTCTTCTTTCATCTGATTAATTATATCTTCTACTTCCTTATCACTGTATTTTATGTGTGAATCCGCAATAGCAGTCATCATTGATGCAGCAAACATTTTTTGTTGTTTTTCGTTTATCAGATTAACATCAAGCCTCTTTTGTTTAATAAATTTTTTAATCTCATTCAGCTCTGCTTCATTTTTAGGTCTGATTAATAATGCTTCCATAAAATTCGTTTTCCTTAAAGTTACAAATCATTTTATCACTGGTAATATAATCTTGGA
>CABDYF010000168.1_pt1 | contig 12689 bp, 12 predicted proteins | sample 3131951 | NCBI WGS metagenome assembly CABDYF01 (sample SAMEA5534337, study PRJEB31848) | metagenome | biome: tundra; feature: field; material: soil | place: USA | collected 2013-05 | depth 0.45 m | reverse complement strand
TTCTAAATTTATTTTTCGGATGCCTTGCAATTGTATTTGCCTTACAAACCGAATCAGTGATAATTTATGTGAATGATGAATTTAGCGGCAGCAGTTTCAACATTCCTGAAAAACTAACGTGGGCTGCTATCTTTATTGGTATTGCCGCCATTATAGATTTTTTAGATGGTTTTGTTGCACGGCTTTTTCATGCAACTTCATCAATAGGAAAACAATTAGATTCCCTGGCTGATGTGGTAAGTTTTGGAGTTGCTCCCGGAGTAATATTGTACCAATTACTTCGCTTCAGTTTCGCAAGAGAAGAAAATGGATTGGAGGTTTCAATGATTTTGCTGGTACCTGCATTTGTTGTGAGTTGTGCTGCGGCTTATCGTTTGGCTAAATTTAATTTAGATGAAACTCAATCTTACAATTTTAAAGGATTACCAACGCCGGCTGTAGGCTTATTGATAGCCTCTTTTCCTTTGATATTGCATTTTAATGCAGCTACATTTGGTATTGGAAATTTTTTGATAAATAAATGGGTGCTTTATGGGTTAATAGTTTTGCTGAGTTATTTAATGGTTAGCAATATTCCTTTTATGGGTTTAAAGTTTAAAGACTACAGCATTAAAAATAATTTGCCTAAGGTTATATTAATTTTGATCGCTGTTATCAGCGCTGTTTTTCTGCAATGGATTGCAGTGCCTGTAATATTTATCAGTTACTTTATTTTGTCTTTAATAAATAAAAATAAACTCACATGATATTTTCTGCTGAAGTAAAAGTAATGCCGTTAAAAGAGTTGTTAGATCCGCAGGGAAAAGCAGTTTCAGATGGCTTAAAAAATCTTGGTTTAAAAAATATTAATGATGTAAGAATTGGTAAGCATATTAATTTACAAATAGAAGCTGCAACAAAACAGGAAGCTTCTGCAATTGCAGAAGAAGCCGCAAAAAAATTGCTGGCTAATCCGGTGATGGAAGAATATGAAATACAAATTTTTTAGATGTGCAAATATGCGAATGACTGGATGTGCAGATCTGCAAATGTGCAGATGTTTGATTGGAATTTGCATATTTTCTCATTTGCATATTTACTAATTTGCACATATGCTCTATCTCGTTCCTTCTCCAATCGGTAATCTTGCTGATATAACTTTCAGGGCTATTGAAATTTTAAAAACGGTTGATCTTATTTTAGCTGAAGACACAAGAACCTCATCTGTATTGCTTCGCCATTATAATATTGAAAAACCGCTTACTCCTTATCATCAGCATAATGAGCATAAAGTGTTACGGCACCTGATAGATCAAATGAGTGGAGGAAAAACAATGGCTTTAATGACCGATGCAGGTACGCCAGGCATTAGCGACCCTGCTTTTTTATTGGTGAGAGAATGTATAAAAAATAATATTAAGGTTGAATGCCTGCCAGGCGCTACTGCATTTGTGCCTGCATTGGTAAACAGCGGTTTGCCAATCAACCGTTTTGTATTTGAAGGATTTCTTCCCCCCAAAAAAGGCAGGCAAACATTGATGAAGCAACTTGCAACAGAAGAAAGAACAATGGTCTTTTATGAATCACCCGTGCGGCTGGTAAAAACTTTAGAAGATTGTATTTTATATTTTGGTGCAGATAGACAATGTTGTGTTAGCAGGGAGCTTAGTAAAATGTTCGAAGAAAATAAGCGGGGAACTTTGCAGGAAGTGTGTGATCACTTTAAACAAAAAACAGTTAAAGGTGAAATTGTAATTGTAGTACAGGGAAAAGAATAATTATTTCTTCTTTATTTTACCAATGTAATTAAACCTTTTTGAGCAAAAGGCTTTTTAAAATAAGTATCAAAGCCATCTAATATCCAGATATAAACTCCCACTGGTAACTCTATGCCTTTTAGTTTACCATTCCAGTGGCGGTTTAAATTCGGATCATCATATACAAACTGTCCCCACCTGTTATAAATTTTTAAGTGATTAACAGAAATTTCACCGATAATTTTAATTCTGAAAACATCATTTAGTCCATCATTATTCGGTGTAAATGCAGTGGGGGCGTACACTATTGGTTCAGGTGGTGGAATAATAACAGCATTCACCGGTTTTATAAGAATACATCCAAACTCATTAGTGGCTCTGATAAAATATCTTCCTCTTTTATCTACGGCTCTTGGATTAATCACAGGCTTTCTTGTTAAACTATCAAGCCAATAAGTATAAGTTAAATCTGCATTTTGATTAACAGCTGAGGTTAGATCTATTGTCATTACAGGATACACTACCGGTGCAGGATCTGTAACTATAAAATCAGGAATTGGATTAACTGTAACCAATACCGGGCGAATGATTGAACAACCTGAACTTGATGATGCCATAATATGATAAGTACTACTTACAGTAACAGCATTTGGATCCGGAAGACTAACAGTAGCTGCAGCATCCATCCAATAAGTATAGCTAATACCAGGGGTACTGCCTGAAGTAACACTGGCATCAGTAAGGTCAACTTTTCCGCAGCCTGTAGGATTATGAATTACAATATTTGGTACTTCACCGATCTTAACATCAACAGGTTTAACAGCGCCGCAACCGCCATTCTTGATACCCATAATATAATATGTTCCACTTATATCAATTGCATTTGGGTTTGGTAAAGGAATAGTAGTTGCTGAATTTTTCCAGTATGTTAGTAGCAGTCCGGACTCACTCCCCGCAGTAATTGCAGGATCAGTTATATCAATTTTTTGCGGCATACATACGCCTGCAGGATTTGTAATAGTTAGATTTGGAGGTTCCATTACAGTTACCTTTATTGGTTTTATATCATTGCACCCTGCCTTGTTTACTCCTTTAATATAATATATTCCGCTTGTTGTTACTTTTGATGGAACAGGTACATAATTAGTTTGATTAAGGTCAGTGTAATATGAGTAAGTTAAGCCCGGAGTACTTCCTGCTGTAATCGCAGGCGATGTTAAATCAACTCCGGTGGAGCATCCGGTAATTTCATCAAGCACATTCAATTTAAAAGGCTCGGGCGATATATGAATTGTAGTATATAAGGTGTCCTCGCAACCTAAACCATCGTACGGTGTTATAACAACAGCATAAGTTGTATTGGCAGGCGGAGCCGGTGATATTGTTAGTATATTTTCGCTGCCAAGCAAATGTGAAAAATCTGCAGGATACCAGCTATACGTTGCAAACCCAAATGGCGCTGTAAGAATAATTGATTGCGCACCTCCGCAATAAGTATTACCTGCTATAGGTTCTGATGAGCAATCTTCATTAACATCAAGATAGGCATATCCAAAATGCTGGGTAAATGCACAGTCATTTGTTGTAAATTCTAATCGAATGGTTTTACCCGCTAAACCGGATAGATTAACTGTTACAGGAGACCAGGGTTTATAAAAAACATTATTGCCAATAGTAGATAGTATAAAACCGGGTAAGTTTGATGAAGCTACAAATTGAAATGAACCGCATTCTATATATTTATTATCAGTAACATTATAAATTTTTGAAGTGAAGCGGGGCTGCTCCCATGGCTGATGTGGCGGGTTTTGAAAAACCACCGCATAATTATAAAGAATGCTATAATCATTTTGATTTGAGGGGACATTAAAAGTATAGCTCATACCTTCTGCCTGGCCGCCTGCTATAGAATTCCCTAACCTTACCGAGTATCCACTTCCATTTGGACAGTTTACCGGAAATCCGCCATAGGGATCAAGATCCTGTGGATAAGAATTTGGTATAATAGTATGCCTGTTCGGAATGGGGCTGGTAGGAGATAAATTTAAGGTTCCATCTCTTAGGATAAATCCTGCAGAGCAATCCCAGTTATCAAAAGTACCAGTTTCAAATCCAATATTTGGCGGGCACTGCTGGCTAAAAGTCTGCGAAGTAATAAAACCAGATAAGATTAGCCATATTAAATACTTCGTTTTCATAAAAAGCAATGAAGGGGAATAAAGTTACGTATTTAAGATAGTACGTAAAATAATTAATAAGGATGTCTTTGGGGAGAATTAATATCCTGAAATTTGCAATAAGTGATATAAAAGTTATGCTCCGTTTAGATATTGCTGTAATTCACTTTCAGTTTTTATGAGGACTTCCCTTGCTTTACTGCCTTGGTTTTGCCCAACTACTCCTGCTGCTTCCAGTTGATCCATTAAGCGTCCGGCACGGTTGTAACCAAGTTTCATTCGGCGTTGTAAAAGAGAAGTGCTTCCCACCTGGCTGGCAACTATAAGTCTGGCTGCATCATCAAACAATGGATCTTTATCATTAAGATCGAAACCTTTTGCTTCAAGTTCTTTTTCATCCACATATTCCGGTAATAAAAAGGGTTGTGGATAGCCACGCTGATCGCCAATAAAATCAGTTATTTTATTCACTTCGGGAGTATCAACAAAAGCACATTGCAATCGGCTAAGCTCTCCATTGTAACTGATGAGCATATCACCTTTACCAATTAACTGCTCTGCTCCACCAACATCTAAAATGGTACGACTATCAATCTTGCTGGTAACCTTAAATGCAATTCGTACAGGAAAATTCGCTTTAATAGTTCCTGTAATAATATTTACCGATGGACGCTGTGTTGCAATTATCAGGTGAATACCTACAGCTCTTGCAAGCTGTGCTAAACGGGCAAGCGGCATTTCCACTTCTTTGCCTGCGGTCATTATGAGGTCGGCAAATTCATCAATTACCAAAACAATGAATGGTAAATATTGATGACCTTTTTCAGGGTTTAATTTTCGGCTAACAAATTTTTCATTATACTCCCTTATGTTTCGTGTACCTGCTTCTTTTAAAAGATCGTAGCGGTTATCCATTTCAATACACAAAGCATTGAGTGTATGAATTACTTTTTTTGTATCCGTAATAATTGCATCTTCTTCACCCGGAAGCTTTGCTAAAAAATGGTTTTGGATCTTGCTGTAAATGCTTAGCTCAACTTTTTTGGGATCGATCAAAACAAATTTTAATTGTGATGGATGTTTTTTATATAAAAGAGAAACAAGAATAGCATTAAGCCCTACTGATTTTCCCTGACCTGTTGCACCTGCCATTAAAAGATGTGGCATGCTGGTAAGATCAACAATAAAATTATCGTTATCAATTTTTTTACCAATGGCAATGGGAAGTAAAAAATTATTGTGCTGAAATTTTTCAGAGTTTAATAATGTTTTCATGCTGACAACTGTTTTGCGAACATTCGGTACCTCGATACCTATTGTTCCCTTTCCGGGTATTGGAGCAATAATGCGTATTCCAAGAGCAGCAAGGCTTAGCGCTATATCATCTTCTAAATTTTTTATTCTTGAAATACGAACGCCGTCGGCGGGAACAATTTCATACAATGTTACGGTTGGTCCAACGGTTGCGGAAATTTTTTTAATCTCAATATCATAATTTTTTAAGGTATTGAGAATTTGATTTTTATTGGCTTCTAATTCTGCAGGATCACGAACAATTTGTTCGCTGCCATGGGTTTTTAAAAGATCCAATTCTGGATATTTGTAATCTCTTAGATCGAGAATGGGATCATAAGGTTTTAGCGGTTCTGTTTTAGTATTAGCAACTACGTCTTCAACAGGTTTTTCAGGAATGCTTTTTATTTCCAGTTCAAGATCATTTTTAGGAATGTTGCCGGTTGCCGGTTGCCGGTTGTCTATATTATCCTTTTCAATTAACTGCAGATCAAAATTGGGAATTGATTCTTCTTTAGGTGCGATCATTTGATTACTCACCGTTTGAAGTGAATCTGTTTGCAGAGATGTTGATTCATTATCAGGAGCTGTATTATCTGTAATACTTTCATCATCGTGAGTTATCTGTTCATCTTTTAAATAATTTTTCTTTGAAACTTTAAAGGCAGGATTAAATCTCCATATAATATAAGATAAAGCGCCAACAAGTAAAACTGCAGCTGTGCCTACCTTCCCGATGAATTGCTGCAGCCATTCATTTAATGTATCACCAACCGCTCCGCCCCAGGCAAAGGATTGCCCCTGCATTAAAAAAGAGGCAGTTACACTAATAATTATAAGCCCGGAAATTACATATTTAATATTCCGGCTTAAAGAAAATAATCTTCTGCCAAAAAATAAATTAACACCTATAACAAAAAAGAGGCTGCAAAAAAGATAAGAGGCAATGCCAAATCCCTGCCTGAAAAATATATATGAAAAATAAGCCCCCGCTACACCCAGCATATTGGCAACCGTTTGCGGGTGCAGTAAAATTTTAGGATTATTTAAAACTTTTGACTGATCTTCCTGCCACGTAAAAAGATAGGATGTAAATGCAACGAATAAAAGAAATGCGATCAATAAAAAAAATGCGCCAATTATTTTATGTGTGCGTTCATCTTTCCATAATTCTTTAGCCACTACTTTTTCAACCGTTTCAGGTTTCATTTTAGCAGGATCCGGAGTTTTATTTTTTTTCTTTTTAGAATTGGAAGCCATGGTTTAGCAAAGATATGAATTTGAAACGTTGGTCATTGGTTCTTAAGGCATAAGGTCATTGGGGTCATTGGTCATTGGTCATTGAGTCATTAGGTCATTGGTCATTAGACAAAACATAATGACCTATTGACTAATGACTCATTGACTTTTTGAATGACTAATTGACTTTTTAAAACAACCGATAAAAAGAAATATCCAACCGAGTATAAACAATAGCCCACCGATTGGTGTAATAGCGCCAATCCATTTGTAACCGGGCATCACAGCGCCTTTAATATATGTGAGGCAATACAATGAGCCGCTGAATAAAATTATTCCAACAATAAAAAATATTCCTGCCCATCTTATAAATCTATTTGGAAATTCTTTATACAGGATACCTGCTGAAAACAATGCGAAAACATGATAAAACTGGTACCGTACACCTGTTTCAAAAATATTTACAGCATAATCGGAGATATGTTCCTTAAGATAATGCGCTGCAAAAGCACCCAATGCAACTGATAGGAATCCAAAAACTGCGGCTATTCTAATAAATCTTTTATGCATAATTTTCTATTAATCCTTTAAATCCCATAAACCTGCCTGCGGCAGGCAGGTCGTGGTTCAGACAATTAAAAATTCAGGTAAATAATTTTGGTGAAGATCATCAACGTTTAAAATTATTTTAGCTTGCCTGTAAAAAATTTCTCTTTCTTTTATTTTTTCAGTTAGAAAGAAAAGCAATTCGTCTCCCTGCAAATTTTTTATTAACGGACGTTTTTCTTTTTCGCTTACCAATCTTTTTAAAATATTTGTTGGCGTAGATTTTAAATAAACACAAGTTCCGTTTTCATTCATCCATGTAACGTTATTATTATAACATGGCGTACCACCACCACAGGCAACTATGATATTATTTTTATTACTCAAACTTCTTAAAGTATTTGTTTCCAGATTACGAAAATGATCTTCACCATCTTCGGCGAATATTTCAGCGATAGTTTTTTCCTGTTCTTCTTCAACTATATCATCCAGGTCATAAAAATCCAGACCTGATCTTCCAGCCCATAATTTTCCCCAGTAAGTTTTGCCACTGCCCATAAAGCCGATTAGGAAGAGTTTCATTTATTTTAATCCTTCTATTTTATTCAGGTAAACAATTACCAGTTTTGCAGATTGAATTTCTTCATTAATCTTCCCCCAATGCACTTTCAAAAATTTTTGCAAGAAGCTAATGGATGTGTTACCTAATTTGAATAAAATTACTTTTGGAGGGGGTTGTCGATATAATATTCTTTCATGAAAATCGGTATCTTTCGTTAAGATGATAGAATGATTTTCTTTTGCTATATCCCAAATTGAAGAATCTTTTAGTGCATTGCCGATTTTGGTAACATGTAAAAAATCTTTTGACGACCAGATATTTAATCCATCTGGTAAATTTTCATCAATAAGAAATCTCATGTGATTTTAATTAAGAGTTTTCGCAAAAAAGCGGGGGTCAAATTGCAAACTGGCGAATTCTTTAATTGTAGAAATATCTTCTTTTTTAAGCCGTGGATATCCCTCTAGTACATCATCTTCAGTATCACCGGCTAAAATGTATTCAAGAATTGTTTTAACTGTAATTCTTGTACCATCAATTGTAGGTCTGCCTCCACAAATATCATCATCAACAACAATATTTTTATAGAGATAAGTTTTCATATCTGCAATTTACTACAAATTTTCACGATTTTTTATTCCTCCTGCGGGGGACAGGGGCTACTTAAAAGCATTCAACCCTGTTATATCCATCCCGGTTATCAATAAATGAATATCATGAGTGCCTTCGTAAGTGATAACACTTTCTAAATTCATCATGTGGCGCATGATTGAGTATTCGCCTGTAATGCCCATCCCGCCTAACATTTGGCGGGCATCTCTTGCAATGTTAGTAGCTACCTCACATGAATTTCTTTTAGCCATGCTAACCTGTTGAGGAGTTGCTTTTCCTTCATTCATTAAAACTCCAAGCCGCCAGTTCAGTAATTGTGCTTTGGTGATCTCAGTTATCATCTCTGCCAGTTTTTTTTGTTGCAACTGAAAACCGCCAATCGGTTTATCAAACTGAATTCTTTCTTTTGAATATCGCAAAGCAGTGTCATAACAATCCATTGCGGCGCCAATTGTTCCCCATGCAATGCCATAGCGTGCTTTGGTTAAACAACCCAGCGGACCTTTCAATCCTTTTACATTAGGAAAAATATTTTCTTTGGGAACTTTTACATTATCAAAAACCAATTCACCTGTTGCACTTGCACGCAGGCTCCATTTGCCATGTGTTGTTGGTGTGGTAAAACCCTCCATTTCTCTTTCTACAATCAATCCTTTTATTTCACCACTTTCATCTTTTGCCCAAACAACAGCTACCTGCGAAAACGGTGCATTGCTGATCCACATTTTACTTCCGTTTAAAATTACATGATCTCCTGCATCCCCGCCTGACCGTCGGGCAGGTTTAAAATTAGATAACATGCCCGAAGGATCACTTCCATAATTTGGTTCGGTTAATCCAAAACATCCTAACCATTCGCCACTGGCAAGTTTTGGTAAATATTTTTTTCTTTGTTCTTCACTGCCGTATTGATAGATTGGAAACATAACCAATGAGCCCTGTACGGATGCAGTGGAACGAACACTACTGTCGCCTCTTTCCAATTCCTGCATCATTAAGCCATAGGAAATATAATCCAGTCCGCCGCCACCATACTCCTGCGGAATGGTTGGTCCAAAGCATCCAAGATCACCCAATTGTTTTACGATCTGCAGTGGAAATTCGGCACGCTGTGCATAGTCTTCAATGATCGGCGAGATTTCTTTCTTCACATAATTACGAACCGTTTCCCTCACCAGTTTATGTTCGTCTGAAAGCAATTCATCCACCAAAAAATAATCGGGAGATTGAAAAAGATCTTGTGCCATTTTTAAAAATTATGGTTTTATTTTATGTAGCCGGCAGTATTAATTCTAATCAGCTTCAGTGGCGTCGCACTCTTGTACATTATAATTATAATCATCATTTTTTTTAGTAACGCAAAGAACGCTAAGTAATCGCAAAGTTTAGCAAAGTTATTTTTGTTAGTTTATACCCTGAAGATAAAATTTCATCTCCTGTTGATATTGCAATGCAATTGCTCTTGCCTCTTCAGCAAAATTTTCTTTTTCACCTGCATAAATAATTGCCCGGGAAACATTTACCAAAAGCCCGCAATCCTTTGTCATTCCATACTTAGATACTTCTTCTAAACTTCCACCCTGAAAACCTACACCCGGAACTAATAAAAAATTATCCGGAATAATTTCCCGAATGTTAACCAGTTGATCAGCTTGTGTTGCGCCAATTACAAACATTAAATTACCTGGTGTTCCCCACTTGTTTGCAGTTTGCAAAACGGTTTCATACAAATAACTGGTTTGTTGTTTCGTGATATGAATTTCTTCTTCCAGTTCTTCAATTTCTGTAATAACTTTTTTCAATTCAAAATCTGCAGCGCCGGAATTAGAAGTTAACCCCAAAAGTATTGTCCATTTATTTTCATATTCTAAAAAAGGTTTGATGCTGTCTTCTCCCATATACGGTGCAACTGTAATGGCATCAAAATTTAATGTTTCAAAAAATGCTTTTGCATATTGAGAAGAAGTATTGCCTATATCTCCGCGCTTGGCATCAGCAATTTTGAAATGAGTATCGGGAATATAGTTCACCGTTTTCTCCATCGCTTCCCATCCTTTCATTCCCATGGCTTCGTAAAATGCAGTATTTATTTTATAGGAAACGCAGAGATTTTTTGTTGCATCAATTATCTGTTTGTTGAATTCAAAAATGGCGTCAGGATGTGATTGTAAATACTTTGGAATTTTGGCAATGTCTGTATCTAACCCAACACACAGGTAAGATCTTTTTGAAAAAATTTCTTTTATTAATTGTTCTCTTGTCATTTATATTGTTTTGGCATTGTGAGCCGTTGTTCCATTTCTTCAGCAATTGCTTTTTCATTGTCACTGCCATTTTTACGAAGATGCTCTATGATACTTTGTCTTGTTTCTTCATCATGATTTTGGCTGAGTTTAAAAACATTATCTAAAGTTTCCACTTCAATCGTAAATGCAATAATTGCTTTCACCAACCTGTCAACATATTCATTTGATAACTTGCTAAATGCAGCAGGACTATCAGGCTTTTCATATTTATTAGTGAGCCCTTCAACAATTTTTTTGGTTTGTGCTTCATCACCAAAACGAATTTTGCCTTTGGCATGTACTGACATATAATTCCATGTAGAAGCCTGAACCGGATTGGGATACCAGCTTGCACTTACATGGCAATGCGGACCGCTAAATATCGCCAGTACATTTTCATTTTTTAAAAATGCTTTATGATGATCTGTATTTTTCATGATATGGCCTGTTAAAAATATTTTATCATTTTCAATTTTAATATCCAGTGGAACCTGCGTTGCTACTGGATATTCGTCACCCATACCAGTTATAAGTGCAAAAGAGTTTTCTTCCATAAATGCAATCACCTTCTCATTATCTTCTTCAGTAAAATATTTAAGCTTGTACATTTTCTGTAAGGTGTTTTAAAATCTGTCCGAATTGATAAACATCTTCAAAAGTATTGTACAAAGGAACAGGTGCAACACGAATAACATCAGGCTCTCTCCAATCGCTCAGTACGCCATGCTTTTTTAAAGCGTTAAAAACTTCCTTTCCTTTTTGTAACATTAAAATGGAAACCTGGCAACCTCTTTCTTCTTCATTTTTTGGTGTGATAATTTCCCCAACTTTTTTATTGGAATTCGCATTTATTTCATCAAGAATAAATAATAAATAACCGGTAAGCAATTTCGATTTCTTTAGTAGATTTTCCATTCCTGCTTCTTCAAAAATATCAAGTGCAGCTTTGTGCGCAGCCATACTGATGATGGGTGAATTACTTAATTGCCATCCTTCTGCTGTTGGTATAGGCTTAAAATTCTTTTCCATTTTAAAACGGTTCTCTTTGTCATATCCCCACCAGCCTGCCAATCGGGGTAATGAGACATCTGTAATAAAGCGTTGATGAATATAAGCTCCGGCAATATTACCAGGACCGGAGTTAAGATATTTGTAAGAACACCAGCATGCAAAATCAACATCCCAATCATGAAGATGTAATTCAATATTGCCTGCTGCATGCGCAAGATCAAAGCCGCAATAAGCGCCAACTTTGTGGGCAGCCTCGGTAATCGCTTTCATGTCGAACACTTTACCCGAATAATAATTTATGCCGCCAAAAAGAACTACGGCAACTTCGTTTGCATACTTATTAATTGTTTCTACAATATCTTCTGTCCTGATATTATATTCTCCTTCCCGTGGTGCAACTTCTATAATTGCATTGTCAGGATCCAAGCCCTGCCTGTCCGGCAGGCAGGCATGTAATTTAACCTGAGACTCCAATGCATATTGGTCAGAAGGAAATGCTTTTGCTTCACAAATTATTTTGTAACGCTCTTTTGTTGGGCGATAAAATGTAGTTAATAGTAAATGAAGATTTACAGTAAGATGATTCATCACTACAACTTCCCGTAACAGGCAGCCAACAATTTTGGAAAGCGGCTCAACAAAAATATCATGATAATCTACCCATGGAATTTTTGCATGAAAATGCGCCTCTACACCATAGTTTGCCCAGTTCTCTAATTCATTATAAATATAATCCTGCGTGGTTTTTGGCTGCAGCCCGAGAGAATTTCCAACAAAGTAAATGCATTGTTTTCCGTTGATGATTGGAATATAAAATTTATCTCTGAAATCTTTGAGAGGATCACTTCCATCCATTTCCCTGGCAAATTCCAATGTATTTTTATAATGCATCTTTGCTGATTTTTCGGCTTATTCCAAGAGCTGCAAATATAACTTATCAACCCTAATGTCAGAGGTAAGTATTGCTCTATTCATCTTGGTAATGCATACATTTGCCGCCATTGAAATTTATGGATCATTATTTTACGATTGAGAAGCCATCGCAGGCTGAATTTAAAGATCGTGGCAGTAAATTTATCGCCTATGCTTTTCCTGTTTTAAATACTGCCGACTTTAAAAAAAGATTGCAGGAATTAAAAAAAGAACATCCAAAAGCTGTACATCATTGCTTTGCTTACCGGATCGGATCAGATGGAAATAGTTTCAGGGTAAGTGATGATGGTGAGCC
>CABDYF010000165.1_pt1 | contig 12707 bp, 8 predicted proteins | sample 3131951 | NCBI WGS metagenome assembly CABDYF01 (sample SAMEA5534337, study PRJEB31848) | metagenome | biome: tundra; feature: field; material: soil | place: USA | collected 2013-05 | depth 0.45 m | reverse complement strand
AAATTCATCAAGGTTGTTAGAGAATATTCCAAGAAAACGAATTCGTTCTCTTAAAGGAACAGTTTCATCAGCAGCTTCCTGCAGTACTCTTCCGTTAAAGGAAAGCCAGCTTATATCACGGGCTATGATTTTGCGTTTCATTATTTTTTAGTCATTGGCCATTTGTCATTTGTCATTGGGTCATTGGTCATTAAAATTAGCAGTATAAGCTTTGTATTATCTGAATGACTTATTGACTATTGACTATTGACTTATTGACTTTATAATACCTGTTGTTGAAAATCCTTCTTCTAAAGGAATTATTTTTACTTCTCCATTATTTGCCAACACTTCTTTTGCGCCAACAATAGTTTCTAAAGTATAATCTCCTCCTTTAACCAAAACATTTGGTTTGATAAATTTTATCAGTTCAAGCGGAGTGTCTTCTTCAAAAATTATCACTGCATCAACCATAACTAAAGCTGATAATATTAGCGCCCTGGAGGCTTCTGCATTAATAGGCCTGCTGTTACCCTTTAATCTTTTTACAGATGAATCTGAATTTACTCCTACAATTAAAATATCAGCATAAGTGGCGGCTTCTGATAATATTTGAATATGCCCCTGGTGCAAAATATCAAAAACACCATTGGCGAAAACTATTTTTTTTCCAAAAAAACTCCATATTTTAAGTTGAAGTTTTAATTCTTCTTTGCTAAATATTTTCTGCAATATTTGTTTGCTTTGTTTCATTCAATTTTTTGTTTTTATAAATCAATAATCCAAAACTAATTAACCCGCCAACAATAATAATCCCCGTGGAAACACCCCATATCATCCATCCGAAAGAAACATTGGGAACATTATAGATCAAAAGTACCTCTTGAACTGCCAAAGGAAAAGCGCCAATGCCTCCCGGGGAAACAATCATGCCAAGCGTTGCAAGGCTAAGTACACTGCATGCCTGGGCAATGCCTAAATGTGAAGTGGCAGAAAGCGCAAAAAAACCAACATAAATCTCAAGCGTATACATAGCCCAAATAAATATTGTATGAAAAATAAACCATCCACGATTTTTTAAACGGGCTGTGGCATTAAAGCCTTCTTTAAGCCCGATATGATAACCTTTTAAGGTGATGATATATCGATGATGAGCATATTTTTTAAAGATCCATCGCACAATAATTATGAGCAATAGAACAGCGGCAGCGAATATCAAAAATTTGATCCACCCCTGTAAGCCATGTTGATTAAAAAATATTTGCAAAAACGTTTGCTTTACAAAATGTGTTACATATTTTATCTGGATTAAAATAGTGAAGACAATAAAAATAAAATAACACACCAGATCAAAAGCTCTTTCAACAAGTACGGAGCCGATAAGTTTATTCATTGGTATTTTTTCGTAGCGGCTAAGCAGGCTGCATTTTAAAACTTCGCCGGCACGGGGTATAAATGTATTTACAAGATAACCGCACATAATTGAATAAAAAGTATTTGCTGTAGAGGGTTTATAACCCATTGGCTCAATTAATATCTTCCAGCGCACAGCCCGGCTTATGTGGCTTAAGAGTGCTACAATAATTACAGGAAAAAGGAGCCAGTAGTTGGCATTCGCAAGCGATTTCTTAAATTGGCTTACCTGGTCTGGTGTCATTTTACTAAACTGCCACCACACTAAAAAAAATCCCAGTCCGAGAAAAAATATATATTTTAAAATTGATAAAAACTTTTTTTTCATATCGCCTACAAGTTACGAATAGAAACAGCTTAATCTTTTATTAAGATATTATCTATCAATCTTACATCATTTATAAAAACGGCAACAACTGCAATCAGATCAGTAGTGCCATCCCATTTATTTACAGGGTTTAAATTATTGGCTTCAGCAATTTCTATATAGTCCGGTTTAAAATTTCTCTTTATTAAATATTCTTCTGCTTCTTTTTTTAAATGATGTAAAGAACCCGGTTTTATTTTTTGTTTTATACTGAGTAAGGTTTTATAAATTTCTGCTGCCTCTTCTCTTTGTTGTTCATTCAACCTCAAATTGCGACTGCTTATTGCAAGTCCGTTTTCTTCCCGTAAGGTGGGGCAAATTATAGGTTCAATATTTAAATTTTCTAATTCTAATAATCTTTTTATCACCATGCATTGCTGGTGATCTTTTTGTCCCATAAATAAATGAGTGGGCTCTACAATTTCAAGCAAACGGTTTACAACCTGGCAAACGCCCTGAAAATGGCCTGGCCTGTATTTTCCTTCCAGAATAGTTTCCAGATAGCCAAGATCAAAATGTTTTTTCGAAATAATTCCGTCAGGATATATTTCAGTTATATCCGGCAGAAATAAAATATCACAACCATTTTTTTCTAACGTATAAATATCATGCTCCAGCGTAACAGGATATTTTTTAAAATCATCTGCATTATTAAATTGTGTGGGGTTTATAAAAATGCTGCATATAGTTATCTCACAAACCTGTTTACTTTTCTCCAACAAAGAGATATGCCCCTTATGTAAGGCTCCCATAGTAGGCACAAAGCCTATTGAAAATTTAGTAAGTCTTACTTTTTTTAACTGAGATATTACATCAGCTGCAAATTTTAATATTATCATTTTGTTTTATCAATAAGCGTAAACATTGATAGGAATACATTATTTACAGAAAAAATATTGTAACTTCGCCGCTCTTTAAAAACCATTATTGCAATTTAACCTTCGCTAATGTCAACAAAGAAAAGAATTTTATTTATAGCCAACGAAATGTCACCTTATTTAGAGATGACAGAGTTTGCGGAGATTGTAAATAAGCTGGCGGTAAAATCAAATGAAACAGGGATGGAAGTAAGGTGTATCATGCCTCGTTTTGGAATGATAAATGAACGCCGCCATCGCCTGCACGAGGTTGTAAGGTTATCGGGAATTAATGTTCAGATTGACGGAGATGATTATCCTTTGGTAATTAAAGTAGCTTCTTTACCCAATGCCCGCCTGCAGATATATTTTTTAGATAATGAAGATTATTTTAAAAGAAAAACTTTATTTCATGATGAAAATGAAAAGTGGTTTGATGATAATGCTCTAAGAACCGTTTTACTGTGCAAAGGCGCTCTTGAAACAGTTAAGAAGTTTGGCTGGCCTCCCGATATTATTCATTGCAGCGGATGGATGACAGGACTTATACCAATGTATATAAAATGTGCTTATAAAAAAGAACCTGTATTCAGCAATTGCAAAATAATTTATACTATCGGGCAAAATACCTATAAAGAAAAAATGGGTAAAGAGTTTGTAAAACTGGCAACCATAAATGCGAATATTAAAGAGAATGATATGCAGGTTTATAATGAAGGATCCAATACAGCTATGTTTAGAGGAGGCGCAACTTACGCTGATGCAATAACATTTGGCGCAGAAAAAGTTGATAAAAAATTAGCTCAGGAATTTACTAAAGTAAAAGGTAAGAAGGTGCTGCAATTCAATGCAGAGTCAGATTTAACAGACTATTTACAATTGTATGCCGACCTTGCCGCCAAATAAAAAACTACCCTATCAAATTATTTTTACTGTGATCAGAACTAAACTCCCTTTAGCTTTTACGGGTCTTATATTTTTTTCTCTTTTAAACTGGCATTGTACAAAAATTGATACTACTAACTTAGGTAGCGGACTAATTCCGGCAGTTGATAATGTAAATACTTTTGATACTATTATTAGTGTTGTTGCTAATAATTTTGATTCGATTCCTTTAGGTAATGTTTGTACAATAATTTATCCCGCAGAAGATCATGCGTTGGGTTCTATTACAAACGACCCCTTATTTGGCACTACCAAAGCAACAATTTATACTGAATTAAAACCATCTTTTTTCCCTTTCTACTGGCCAGCAACCGCACCTAATATGACATTGGATTCTATAGTTTTAGTGTTAAGCTATAAAGGCACTTATGGAGATTCTACAATGCCACAAAAAGTAGATGTGCATGAAATATCCAATACTTTTACATCCGATTCAAGCTCTTGTTCCACCTATAGTTTTAATATCACTATTTTAGGTTCAGCTATTTATACCCCAGAACGATTAAAGGATTCTGTAAAAGTAGTTGGTGATACTTCAAGTAATCAGCTTCGAATAAAATTAAGCAATTCTTTTGGGCAGAGATTGCTTTCACAGGATTCTACAGTAGGCTCCGCTCTAAATTCCGACTCTGCTTTTAAAGTCTTTTTAAAGGGTTTCGCCATAGTACCTGATTCTACTTTTGGGGGTAATGCTCTTACTTATTACAGTCTAACCGATGCTAATACTAAACTCGCAATTTATTTTAAGTTTAAAAGAACTGGTCTTGCAGATAGTGCTGTTGTTTATAATTTTCAGTTGAATGGTTTAAGTGCCAGTGCTAATAATATTGTACGCAATCACACAGGGGCAGAAATCAGCAAGTATGTAAGCGCTGTTCCACGAGCAGCGGGTGATACAGTTATTTATATTCAAACTACACCTGGTACTTATGCAGAAATAAAAATTCCTGGCCTTAATGGATTGTCTAACCGAATTATCAATCGGGCAGAATTAACTATGGATCAGGTTTATTCAAACTCAACTCTTGACAATTATTTTACCGCACCTAGTTTTCTTTTTTTAGATATGAAAGATTCTGCAAATGGATTTTATCATACTGTTCCCTGCGATCTGGTTGCATCAACTGGAATACCAGGTATTGCCACATTTGGCGGAGCTAAAACAAGTGCAAAAGATCCTTTTGGTAATGATATAGCAAGATATACTTTTAATATTTCGAGGTATGTACAAAAGATCGTTACAAACCATAGAGCAAATACTACATTAAGATTAAGAGCGCCTGATTATATTGTAACATCATTAGGATATACAGATGATTGCGGATTATTTGTTCCGGCACTAAATTATCCTATAAATGATCCTGCTTTCGGACGGGTAAAATTAGGTGGTGGTAATAACACAAATTATAAAATGAAGTTAAGAATAATTTATTCCAAACTTTAAAACCCATCTTTCTTTTAAAACACTTGGTTTTTTTAATATTTTATAAATGCATTTTGTCCCTTCCTCGTTAAGGCATAATTTTGCGCTTCAAAAAAATAAAATACATGTCTTATTTATTTACCTCAGAATCAGTGAGCGAAGGACATCCTGATAAAATTGCAGACCAGATAAGCGATGCGCTGATTGATAATTTTTTAGCGTTCGATCCTCAAAGTAAAGTTGCCTGCGAAACCTTAGTAACTACCGGGCAGGTGGTATTAGCCGGTGAGGTTAAATCAAAAGCTTATTTAGATGTTCAGAGTATTGCCCGTGAAGTGATCCGTAAAATCGGGTATACAAAAAGCGAATATATGTTTGAGGCAAATTCCTGCGGCGTTCTTTCAGCCATTCATGAACAATCTTCTGATATTAACCAGGGCGTGGATAGAACCAATAAAGAAGAACAGGGAGCAGGTGACCAGGGAATGATGTTTGGTTATGCAAGTAATGAAACTGAAGATTACATGCCGCTGGCTTTGGATATTGCAAATAATTTATTAAAAGAATTAGCAGCAATCAGAAGAGAAAATAAGCAGGTAAAATATTTGCGCCCTGATGCAAAAAGCCAGGTTACTTTAGAATATGATGACAACAATAAACCAACCAGAATTGATGCCATTGTTGTTTCCACCCAACATGATGATTTTGATACAGAAGAAAAAATGCAAAAGAAAATTGCTGACGATATAAAAAAGATCCTGATACCAAGAGTAAAAGCTAAATACAAAAAATACGGACACCTGTTTGATAATAAAATAAAATATCACATTAACCCCACGGGAAAATTTGTTATTGGCGGTCCGCATGGAGATACAGGATTAACCGGAAGAAAAATTATTGTAGATACCTATGGCGGTAAAGGCGCTCATGGCGGTGGCGCATTCAGTGGAAAAGACCCAAGTAAAGTTGATAGAAGCGCCGCATATGCAACACGCCATATCGCAAAAAATTTAGTAGCAGCAGGAGTTTGTGATGAGGTATTGGTGCAGGTTTCTTATGCCATTGGTGTTGCACAACCTACAAGCATTAGTGTAAATACTTATGGAACTTCTAAAGTTAAATTGAGTGATGGAGAAATTGCTGAAAAGCTGAAGGGTATTTTTGATATGCGTCCATATTTTATTGAACAGCGATTAAAATTGCGTAATCCAATTTATAGTGAAACAGCAGCTTACGGACACATGGGCCGTACAAATGAAGTGATAACTAAAACTTTCAGATCACCTGATGGCAAAGAGAAAAAACTTAAAGTAGAATTATTTACCTGGGAAAAATTAGATCATGTAAATAAAGTGAAACAGGCATTCGGTTTAAAATAAAGCCCCCTCTAAACCTGCCTGACGGTAGGCAGGTCTCCCCCTTTAGGGGAGACTTCCGTAACCCTTTAATACTCTCCTGATTTATTATTAAGTTGAGTGATAATCTTATTCATAATTTTGAATTGTGAGAAATTTCAGACAAACAACTCAACAACATCGTCCTAAAAAAAGCTCTTTGATCATCGGTCAAAAAAAAGTTATTGAAGCGATGAATGCAAGTGAGCAAATAGAAAGAATTTATTTAGCGAATAATATTTATGGCAGAGCATCCGAAGAAATAAGAAGAATTGCTGAACAACATCAAATTCCTGTAAATAAAGTACCCATAGAAAAAATAAATAGTTTCAATATAGAAAATCATGAAGGATGTGTAGCACTAAGAGGTAAAATAAAATATCAGGATCTGCAGCAGGTAATTTCATTTGTAGTGGAAAGGGGAGAAGTGCCATTGTTTTTAATTTTAGATGGCATAACCGATATAAGAAATATTGGTGCACTTGCCAGAACAGCGTACAGTTGCGGTGTTCATGCCATTATTATTCCTGATAAAGGTGTAGGTGCTTTAAATGATGATGCTATTGCAACTTCTGCCGGCGCTTTGGAAAGTATTTCTGTTTGCAGAGTTACAAGTTTGATGAAAGTAGTGGATGAATTACACCTTAATGGCATTAAAGTTTTTGCCAGCGAAATGACAGCAGAGAAAAAGATCTTTGATCTAAACTTCTCCGAACCTTGTGCAATTGTTATGGGAAGTGAAGACAAAGGAATTTTTCCGGCATTGATGAAAATTTGTGATGAACAATTCAGCATTCCAATGAAAAACGATTTTGAATCATTGAATGTTTCTGTTGCTGCAGGAATGATATTGTATGAGGCAATGCGGCAGAGGGTATAATTTTCTCAGTCTGCTCCAATCACCTATTTCTCATTTACAAATTGTGATAGGGAATAATGAATAAAAAGGAAACCTGTCTTTTTTCTCAAGCGTCTCAGCTAATTTTTTATCGATCTCAATGCCGTGGAATTTGTTGTTTGCAAAATGATCTTTTTGTAAAACCCTGCAACTAACTTTTGCTCCTTCGGATAATTTTTGTTGAACTGTTTGCATTAGCGCTTTAAAATCAGGCTCTTTCATCCAGTCACCGACATTAGATAAATGAATTTTGCTGTAATAATTTTCAGGCGAATTATTTAACGCTTCAGTTATTGAGGTCATTTTGAAATTGATATTACCACCGTTCTTTTGTAAAGTTGTTCTGTTTACTGCCTGAAGAAATTCAGGGATTGCTTTTGGCTTACACTTTCCCGTAAGATAATATTGTAAAAAATAATTTTCATCTGCCGGTGTTGCGATACAGAAAGTTTTAAATTTTTTAAAGAAATTTTCTCCTGTGTTTGATGTTGCATGTATTAATCCCTGTTTATCTAACCCTCTTTTTTTATATATCAGGGGATGAAATGCGATCTTAAATAAATACCTGAGTGCTTTTCTGTTCTCAATTTTTTTATTAAAAAATTCTTCCTGTTGTTGTACCGATGAACAATTGATAAGTGATCCAATATTTTTTTTTCCGATGAGCCATGCTGCAACTATTCTCATTTTTTTCAGGAATAATTCAAACCTGCCATAGTTGATCACTCCTTTGCCTATCAACGTAAGATGCTGCAACCAGAATGCTTTATCGTTTTCCTGTAACAATGGCTGTAATACAGTTGTAAATATTTCTTTTCGTCTTTTTGTATCCATCTCTGAATAGCCAAGGAAGGCTGCGTTATCCGGTGAACCTACATGCAGTGCAGTTAATAATTTAAGACGGCACAAAGCCAGTTGTGTTTCGGAAATATCTATTGCCTCAATCTGAACATTATTATTGCGGCATAACAAATTTAAAGGAACTTCTCCTCCGCTGGCAATGCACAAAACCCTGTCATTATCCTGCAATTCAAGAATACTTTGTTCTGAGTTGGCATCTTCCTGCGAAATTCCAAAATCAAAAAGAGGTTTCATTAAAGGTTTTTAGCTTAATAACTTTTGTTGTTTTGCCATTTGGTACAAAGCGTTGATAGCCTTAGGTTCCAGTCTTCCTTTCAATGAATACTCACTATTATACAAAGCATCCAGAAGCACTTCTGCAGCACAGCAAAATATAGATCCTTTAGGCGTATGCGAACTTATCAATAACTCTTTATCATCGGGCAAAACAATGTGGGATGCGGCTTTGCATACTGTTACATTGCCCAGCTTTTTAACCTGGTTTGATATTGCCACCGGCACAGACATATCAATAATAAAAACGTTTTTTGTTTTGCTAATGTGGTGCGGAAAAATGATTGGATCACTTGTGTTTGTGCAACAAATGATCACGTCAGCTTCTTGAAGTGAGAAAAGATCGCAACTTGTTTCTAATATTGCTTCATTAGTAAGTATTGATAATTTTTTTTCAATTTGTTGTAATCGTTTTACATTATGTCCAACTAATAATAAAGAACAGTTAATTGATCTGTTTTCTGCAATACATTCCGCAAGACCGTTTCCTATATTTCCCGTAACTCCTACAATGGCGATCTTTAATTGTTTATCAGTATGATCATTTACATATTTATAGAGGTAATGCAAACATGATGCTGCGGTTAATGTATTGCCTGTAATAATTTTTGTTTGCGCAGGATGTGCAAGCATTAACCCATTGTTGGTTAAAATAGAAGCATAACCTCCTAAACTTATATGGCTTACATTTTCCATTGCAAGCATATCTACAGCATCCTGCATTTTTGAAATGAAAGTTCTTTTTTTGCCCCACTTATGCGCATTTTCTAATTGTGCAGAATCAACAGGAATAATGTAGAAACTAAAATGCACTTTACCATTCATTAGGTTTTTGGATAGTATTTTAAATGGCTTTCCTTCCATAAGCAGTTGCATTTTATTAAACAGTATGCGAAGCCCCGTGTCTGATGCATTGTGTAGTTCCGGCTCGATAAGTTTCAACTCTGCTAAAGGGAATGTAAAGTGAGAAATGAAACCAACTTTTTTTGCACCCGGCAAAGGCTCTTCAAAACATAACGGGAACTTCCCGTCAAGAATAGTTTCATTCCTGTCATCATAAATATCATCGTTCATTAAAAAAGAAAGCAGCTTATAGATTTTTTTTTCTTTGCATAATTTACATAACTCTTCCAATGCTGAACAAAATTTATCGATTTGCATCTCACTGATATAGCATGAAGGTTCTACCCTGAGACAATTGGCCGCTGCAAGTGATGGAAAGATCCGTATTTGATGTTTGTTAAAAAGCCATGCAGAAAATAAATAACCGGCAAGTTCCTGCTGGAACATCATGCGAAATATGACATTATCTTTTCCGAGTTCTTTATTCAGATAGATCCCTATCATCAGTCCCTTTCCTTTAATGCCTGAGATGACCTGGGGATATTTGGCAGCAAGTTTTATCAACGATGTTTTATAGTAATCGCCTTTTTCTAAAGACTGTTCTTCCAGTTTTTCCTTCACAATTATATCAATTGTTTTCGCGGCAATACAGGCAGCAAGATCACCATTGGCAAATGTGGATGCGTAATATTTAGGAAAAGAAGATTGAAACCTGTTGCTGTCAATTAATACTGCAGAGATCTTTTCAAACCCACCACCTAAAGCCTTGCCGAATAAATAATAAGATGCCTTATTGTATGCTGGGATAGTACCGGTTCTGCCAAGGCCACATTGTATCTCATCAGATATTAAAGGAATATCGAGGCCTGCCAAATGATCTGCAAGATTTTCATTGATGGTTTTAATTCCGCCTTCGCCCATAACAGGTTCTATTATCGAAGCGATAATGGTAGAGCAATTGAATTCCTCTAAAACATATACACCGTTTTTTCTGACGATCTTATTAATGGTTACAAATGTTTTTTCAAAAAGTTGAGTTATGATCTCTTCCCATTTTTCATTGTCATCATCTATAAGTAAAGGCTTAACCTTTAACAATCCTGAAAATAATGAGCGCCGTTTTTTAATATTCAATAAGCTCCTGGCAGAGCCTGTATATCCATGAAAGCAATTGTTGATGCCGATAACGTGGGGAGTAGCTTCTTCAATAGTTCTCATATTTTTATTCCATATCTCTCGAACATTCATTTCTTCGATGGCTCCAAATAATTGTAATTGATCATCTCTTAATTTCTCAATATTTTTTCTCCACTCAAGGTATGCATGGTGCATGGCGATCTCTACGGCTTCTGCACCGCTATTACCAAACTGAGCCTTAAAATTCTTTTTTGTTTTATTGCTTAATAACAGGTTTAATTTTTCTGCTAATGCGGCTACACCATTCTGTATGCTTCCCTGGTTATGAATAGCAACTTTATTCTCAGAAATGAAATCAATAACAGCTTTCTTAACAGCAGGATGGTTATGGCCTAAAAAATTTGAGCCATATCCACCAACCATATCTAATATCTTAATTTCTTTATTATTTTTTTGATAAAACAAATGATCACCAATTGCGCTGCTAAAAGTAACGTCCATCTTCAATGCTTTCAGCATCTCTCCCAGATCAGGATTTACATATTGCTGAAATATTGAGTTTTCATCATCTTTATCAGTGATCTTAATTCGCTCATTATTACTTATCGGATTTACCAGGTCATCTATTAATTGCCTGTGCAAATCATTTATTAAACTTTTTGAAACAGTACCTTTTCTTGTGAGCGGAATATCTTCATGCAATAAAGCAATTTTTGCAATGTGCCGGTGATTATATTCAAATGGCTCTATTTCTTTTTTCAACTCATGATTGATATTCTTAAGTAAGCCGGCAATTTTTTTTAATGAAATATCCGCGGCAGAATTTTTAATAAAACATAAAGCAGCTAATCCCGGTTTGCTTTTTAATGGGTACCATTCAATATGAGCAGTAGCAGCAAACAATTCTCTATAATATTTTTTTAAAAAAGTGAGCGGAATTTTCACCCCGAAATCATCTTTAATAAAGTCTGCATTTTCCCTGGATACTAAAACAATTTTATTGTCATCGGCAAGAGAAACAAGGTCGCCTGTATAATAAAATTTTCTTTTCTGCTCACCAATAATTCTTGCTGATTGAAATGGAGTATGTACATGCAATTGATATAGATGAGATCCATCATTTAAATTTTTCAAACCAAATACCACGCCCGGTAAGGGTGAGCCAAGGTCCGTTCCGCCGTCAAGGGCTATTGAAGCCATTTGTGTTTCTGTAGTTCCGTAAGCATTGTATAGAGTTATCCCTGTTGCAGATCTTAGCAGTTGGGCTGTACCCTCAGCAAATGGAGCACCGATTGAAATAAATGCTTTGAGTGATTTACTTAGTGATTGTTTTAGTTCAGGAAAGTAACGGTACAATTCCATCAATGCATTAAACATTGCAGGGCCGCCGATGATATGTGCAGGCTTCATTTTTAATAAAAAGTAACAAACCTGTTCAGGGTATTTATAAAACCAATCGGTAATTATAAAACAAACAGGATTGCCTGTCCATATCGCATTCATAAAACTCCTTATGCCGATGGTATGGGTAAACAAAGGAGTAAAGCCGGCATTGCAAAAAAATTCTTCTCTGAATAACCCAGCCTGTTGCCAGGACAGACAATTTAATGCAAATGCTTTTTGCTCATAAACTACCAGTTTGGTTTTGCCCGATGTGCCTGAAGTGGTAACGATAACAGCCTCTGATTCCGGATCAACAAATGAATATAGAGGGAATGAATATTTTTCACACAACTGAAGTTTTGATTGTTGTATCACTGAAAGAATATCAAAACTATCCAGGCTGTCGTAAAAATTTATTTTTTTAGTTTCACTTAAACTTTTAATGTTGAGCGCCGTAATTTTTTCTCTTTCAAAATCATTCAACCTGTTTATTTCGCTTAATGGTGCAATAACAGCTTTAGTGTTTGTTTTATCTATCCACTCTTCAAGCTCTTTTATTTCAGGGAACATAGGCATGAATACGCGGATACCCATTGATGTTAATGTGGCAAAATAAAGGGCAGTGAATAATTCATTACAACCGGGCAATGAAAGCAACATAACAGTATTTCCGGGTGACAGATCTTTTTCCGATATTTTTTTTGATAGTATAGATATTATGTATCGAAGCTGGTGTAATGTTATCTCGATATATTCATCGCCTATGTGGCTTCTTAAGACAGTGCACTCTTCGCGCCGATGTGGAAGTTTAGAGAAAATAATATCCTGAATTGTAAAACATTCTCCATTTAGATTCTTAAACGGTGTTTTTATTTCATGATCGAACATCGTTTTTCTTTTTCCGGGTGCAACAATTATCGTATTCATAATATTT
>CABDYF010000133.1_pt1 | contig 13767 bp, 9 predicted proteins | sample 3131951 | NCBI WGS metagenome assembly CABDYF01 (sample SAMEA5534337, study PRJEB31848) | metagenome | biome: tundra; feature: field; material: soil | place: USA | collected 2013-05 | depth 0.45 m | reverse complement strand
ATATCATGTACGGGAACTCCTGGAAGATTGCCAAGCGTCATAAAACTTTTACCCCTGTTGAATGATGCGTACAAACCATTATCACTTCCTACATAAAGTATATCCTGGTTTTTAGGGTCTTCTCTCACTACATTTAATGGTTCAGCGGGCAGATCACTTCCTAAAGATGTCCATGTGTTTCCATAATTTTCACTTACAAATAAATAAGGTGTGAAGTTATCATTACGGTATGCATTTAATGTAGCATATACTCTTCCTTCTGCAAATTGTGAAGCCAGTACCCTGCTTACATATAATCCCTTTGGCAAATTCTTATTTATTAATGCCCATGTATATCCGCCATCTTTACTTATCTGGATATTTCCATCATCTGTTCCTACATACAGCAATCCAAATTTTAAGGGTGATTCACTTATTGTTGTTGATGTTCCAAAAGGCACATCTCCTTCTCTTTTACCGGTTGTTAAGTCTTCGCTCAATACCTGTATTTTTTCACCTTTGTTAAGGCTGCGGTAAAAACGGTTTGTACCAAAATATAAAATATCCTGGTTGTGCCTGCTTAATAAAATTGGTGTTTGCCAGTTGTATCTTAATTGCTGCTCACCAAGATCAGGCTGAGGATGAACATTCATACCACGCCTGATTGAATCTGTATTCTTTCTGCTGTAAAAACCAAACTGGGAGCCGCTATAAACTGTTTTGTTATCTCTTGTATCTACCTGAACCTGCATGCCATCTCCTCCGCCGATATTTTTCCAAGCGTTAGGAGCTTCATAATTCCACTGATCGGATTCTCTTGTATTTGACGGGCCATACCAAACACCATTATCCTGGATGCCTCCATATACATTGTAAGGCTTTGCATTGTCAACATCAATTGCATAAAACTGCGCAACAGCAGGTGTGTTTGCTTTAAACCAATGTTTACCATTATCATAAGTAATGTTACAGCCACCATCATTTCCTGCAACCCAATTGCTGTCACGGTTTGGATTAATCCATACCCCATGCCAGTCAGGATGTGTGGATGGTTTATCAACTACTTTAAATGTTTTGCCTCCATCTTCACTTAGCATTAATTGAAATCCGCTGATAACAATTTTATTTTCATTGGTTGTTGAAACTGATATCTTACCAAAATAATATCCGTAAGTATTATAGAGATCTAAGCCTTTTGTATTAGCTTTTTTCCATGTTGCGCCTGCATCATCACTACGGTAGACTTCACATCCGATGATTGGTGTATCGAACAAAGCTGTGTTAGCATCAAACAGGTAATCATAAATTGCTGTCGGTTTTACTTTTCCTGATCGTACCAATTCTTTTACAGAAGAATCACGGTATTTTTCATCAAAATTATTCTTAATTAAAAAAGTATCTAATTTTTTACTGTCCAGTTTTAAGAAATCTTCTTTAGATATATCCTTAAAATCTTTTAGTGTATAATTTTTATTATCTTTTTTAGCAGTATCCGGCCGCAGATTTTGGTTATCCAACGTTGCATAAATAACCTGGGGGTTAGCAGCAAATACAGCTACCCCTATTCTTCCTGCATTTTTATCATGCGGAAAACCACTGCCTTCCTGGGTTATAAGTTTCCATGTGTTGCCGCCATCTGTGCTTTTATAAATTCCTGAACCGGTACCTCCTTCTACAAAATTCCAGGATCTTCTTTCCCTGTGCCATATTGCTGCATACAATTCATCCGGATTTTTAGGATTAATATCCATATCAACAGCACCTGAATTTTCATCAACATACAAAGTATGTTTCCATGTTCTTCCTCCATCAGTTGTTTTGTAAACGCCTCTGTCTTTATTAGGAGAATACAAATGCCCGAGTGCCGCAACCCATGCAATATTTTTATTATTGGGATGTAAAATTATTTTACCAATATGATGACTCTCGGGCAAGCCAAGGTACTGCCAGCTTTTACCTTTATCAGTACTTTTATAAACACCCAAACCTGAATAAGAAGAGCGGCTGCTGTTAGCTTCGCCGGTGCCTATCCATATTTCTTTTGTTTGCCAGTTAACAGCAATATCACCAATGCCTGTTATATCTTCTTTATCAAAAATTGGCGTAAGGCTTTGCCCGTTATTGGCTGTATACCATAAACCACCTGTTGCATAAGCCACATAAAATTCTGTAGGGTCAGCAGGATTGGCATCTATATCAACAACCCGTCCGCTCATAATACCTGGGCCAATGTTGCGGAATTTTATATCTTTTAAAACAGATCTTTCATCTAACAATTTTCTTTTTTTAAGACCGTTTAATCTTTCATCTGCGGTACTTGCTTTGATCTGTGCTGTGGAAAATAAAAAGGTTAAAGTTGTTACAAAGGTTAACGTGAACAGGAAAAAAAATCTTCTTATTATAGTAAATTTGTCCAAAGGACTCCTGCGGAGAAAATGGTATATCATCTTAATTTTTTTTATGAAAAATATGCGGCTAAAAATACAAAAGTTGACATTCATTATTCTGCTGCTGCAATTCTTTTTCTATAAAGCTGTTGCACAATATAAAACGTTTGAACTTACAGCCAATCGTGATACAATAAATGCTATTGATAAAAAAGACCTGAAGCAAGGCAAGTGGGTAATAAAAGTGGGTGAAGTTAGAGGTGAGCCCGGCTATGAAGAAGAAGGCATTTTTAAAGATGGTAAAAAAGAAGGTGTATGGAGACGGTATAATCTTAATGGTGATTTAATAGCGCTGGAAAATTATAGATATGGCGGAAAAGATGGGTCACAACAATATTTTACGATGATGGGCGATCTGGTAAGAGAAGAGGGCTGGAAGGCTTACAATCCTGATGCACCTTACGATACCATACCAATATATGGCACAGGCAACAATGAAATAATCGATTATAAAATTGTAAAAGCAGAGCAATACAGTGTGAAACATGGGGCATGGAAATTTTATGACCCTGCTACAGGAAGGCTTATGAAAAGTGAAACATATGACCGTGGTTTTTTACCGAAAGAACCTGATGCAAACGTTGTAATAACGGATGATAAAACAAAAAAAGTTAAACCTAAAGAAGTATTAGAATTTGAAAAAAAGAACAGCGGTAAAAAGAAAGTAAAGCTTCGGAATGGTCAAACAGATTATTGATTTTTACATTTTATTTTACCTGCATAAGGCTTATTGCACAACCTCCTCCCGGCGCTAATTTTACAGCTAAACTGCTTTTGCTATCAACTGTTTGCTTAGTAATCATATACACCATCGGATTATTTTTCCAATCAGCATCTTTGCCATCTGCATAAATTGTAGCAATATATTTTTTGCCTTTATCAAGAAAATATAAATTGATATTTATCTCCCTGCTATTCTCATCAGTAATGCTGCCAACAAACCAATCGCTTTTTCCCTTTGCTTTACGGGCTATTGTTATATAATCACCAGGTTCTGCTTCTATAATTTTTGTATCGTCCCAATCTACTGCAACATCTTTTATAAATTGAAAGGCATCCATATGCGTCTCATAATTTTCAGGAAGATCAGCAGCCATTTGCAAAGGACTGTACATGGTTACATAAAGCGCTAATTGTTTTGCAAGAGTGGTATGAACCTGTTCCGTTTTCTTAGCATCATATTTATCCATTTTAATTTGAAAAATGCCTGGTGTATAATCCATGGGGCCACCCATAAGTCTCGTAAAAGGAAGAATGGTTTCGTGATCAGGATTATTTCCTTTGCTCCATGCATTAAACTCATTTCCTCTTGCAGCTTCGCAGGCAAGCCAGTTAGGATATGTTCTTTGCAAACCTGTTGGCCTAACGGGTTCATGCATATCAACCATAATCTTATAGGTGGCTGTTTTTTCTGCAACTCTTATATAATGGTTGATCATCCATTGTCCGTCATGATGTTCACCCCGGGGAATAATTCTGCCTACATAACCTGTTTTAACAGCGTCATATCCAAATTTTTTCATGAAGCGATACGCAGTATCCATCTGCCTTTCGTAAGAGGTAACGGCAGCGCTGGTTTCATGATGCATTATCATTTTTACCTTTTTAGATGCTGCATATCGTTGTATTTCTCTTACATCAAAATCAGGATAAGGTGTAATAAAATCAAAAACATTTTCTTTCCATTTACCAAACCAGTCTTCCCACCCGGTATTCCAACCTTCAACTAATACGCCATCAATTTTATTTTTTGCGGCAAAATCAATGTAACGTTTTACATTGGCTGTGGTAGCTCCATGCCGTCCGCTGGGCTTTAAGTTTTTGTTATTACCTGCATCCTGAGTACCTGCATAGTCCCAGGTAGATTTGCCTATATGCATCTCCCACCATACACCTACAAACTTCATTGGCTTTATCCATGAAGTATTTTTAATTTTTGAAGGCTCATTTAAATTCAGGATCAATTTTGATGAGAGAATATCAGTTGCCTTATCACTTACAATAATAGTTCGCCATGGAGTTTTTGCAGGAGCCAGCAAATATGCTTTGTTGCCAAATGCATCAGGCACAAGTGTACTGGTTAGAGAAAAATTATTTTTATTTAAGGTAAGATTCATTGCAGGATAATCTACCAGTGCTGCCTCATGAATATTTATATAAAGTCCGTCATTGGCTTTCATCATTAAAGGTGTTTGCACCGTGTTAGCATTAACAGATGTTTTAAAAGCTATCTCATTTACCTCCTTACCATTCGATGCATCTATATCACTAAGCGAAGAAGTTACGGGTTGAAATTCATTACTGTCATAATCACCCGGTATCCAAAAAGCTTTGTGATCACCTGTTAACTGAAACTCTGTTAATTCATCAGTAATAACAAATGCAGTTAAGTTTTTTTGTGAAGGAAATTCGTAACGGAAACCTATACCATCATCAAACACTCTGAAAATGATATTCAGTTTTCTTTGCAGATCAGTTTTTTCAGTAAGGTGAATGATGTATTGCCTGTAATTATTTTTTATTATTTTCACTTCTCCCCAAACAGGTTGCCATACTTCGTTTACCAGGGAAGAATCAATACTGCTTATTAAAAAATTATCTTTTAAAGGATCTGCAACTTTTAATGAATACGTTTCTTTTAAAGTAAAGCCCATTGAAGAAGGTTTTATGACTTCTTTGTTGTTAAAATAAACAGCGTAATGAGGTTGTCCTTTTTTATTTAATAAAAACGCAGCCTTTACAACAGCGTGTGGCGATTGAATTATATAGGTTTGTGCATTTATAAGGTTTGCTATTACCGTTATAAAACAAACCAGAATTATTTTTTTGAACATGTTAATAGTTTATCTATTTATAAGAAATTAGAATTTATGACTATCAAAAAATTTTCTAAAGAAAAAAAGTTGAAAGTGAACTGCATATCTGCATAATTACAGACCGGCAAATTTTAAAACTTATTTAGTTTGCTTTTGCATTGGGTTACCGCCTAAGCTTTGCCCACGTGCAGCCTGCCGTGCTTTGTATAATTGAAATTTACTTGGCAGATCTATAGCAGGCCACACATTATTGCTTTCATCTATATCCGCAGTTTCTCTCATCGGGTCTAAACGAATGCTGCTTACTTCTTTATCTTTTAAAAATACTTTGGTTACTTTATTTTCATTTTTGCGCCATATCTGCGCAGGAATTCTGTCAATTTCTTTAGTGCCATCTTTAAAAGTCCATTCAATAATTAGAGGCATAACCAGCCCGCCTTTATTGCTAAACTGCAGCTCATAAAAGTTTTTATTTGCAGCAAGTTTGGCCTTAGCAGGATTATCTAATGAATCTTCAAACTGAACAGTTCTTATTTCAGCGGGCAATGTATCCACTACTGCAACACCTCTTGCATAATTCCAATAAAAATCCCTTAAAGATGTGTCAGCATCAACAGCGAACACGATACTTTTATCTTCCCTGTTTCTTATTTTAGATATATCATCAAAAGTATTTAGCTGTGGTTTAGCCACCCGCTGCTTATTTGTTGTTTCAACTCTTTTTGGATTATTAGCCAAATCAGCTTTAAACCATTTTACAGAGTCTAATGAAATATCGCAGGGCTCAATTCCATAAAACCATCCTCTCCAAAACCAATCCAGATCTTCTGCACTGGCATCTTCCATTGTTCTGAAAAGATCCGCAGGCGTAGGATGCTTAAATGCCCAACGTCTTGCATATTCTTTAAAAGCATAATCAAATAATGTTCGGCCCATAATTGTTTCACGAAGAATATTTAAACCTGTTGTTGGCTTACTGTAAGCATTTGGTCCAAACTGGATAATATTTTCACTGTTGGTCATAATCGGCTCCAGCTGGTCTTTCGGCAGCTTCATGTAATCAATAATCTTATAAGCAGGGCCTCTGCCAACAGGAAATTTATTATCCCATAATTCTTCTGTTAAATATTCGCAGAAGGTATTTAATCCTTCATCCATCCATGTCCACTGGCGCTCATCACTGTTAACAATCATGGGAAAAAAGTTATGACCTACTTCATGAATCACTACACCCAGCATTCCATATTTGGTTGCTTCGCTGTATGTACCATCTTTCTCTGCCCTCCCAAAATTGAAACAGATCATTGGATACTCCATACCATTGGCTGCCTCTATGCTTTGCGCTACAGGATAAGGAAAAGGAAAAGTAAATTTTGAATATGTTCTTACGGTATGCGCAACCGCTTTTGTAGAAAATTTTTTGTAAAGAGGATAAGCTTCTTTGCCATAATAACTCATGCACATAACTTTTTTTCCTTCCACGTAAATGGGCATTGCATCCCATACAAATTTCCTGGATGATCCCCATGCAAAATCACGAACCATATCTGCTTTAAAGATCCATGTTTTCTTTTGAGAAGATTTATTTTTTTCTCTTGCTTTGGCTTCATCCAATGTTACAATTTCCAATGGCTCTTTTACATTTTGTGCTTTTTGCCATCTTGCAAATTGAGCAGGAGTAAGTACCTGCTGATAATTCTGACATTCGCCTGTAGCGCCAACTATATGGTCTGCAGGTACATTCATTTGTACTCTAAAATTTCCAAAGGTTAGGGCAAATTCTCCTGTACCTGTGAACTGGTGATTTTGCCATCCCTGAAAATCACTGTACACACAAAGTCTGGGATACCATTGCGTCATTGTAAAAAGATGATTACCATCTTCAGGAAAATATTCATATCCACCCCGACCTCCATATTTAATTCGATTGATAATATTATAGTACCAGTCAATTTTAAAAATAAATTTTTGTCCTGACTTTAAAGCTTGCGGCAGATCAATACGCATCATAGTTTTGTTGATGGTATATTTTAAATTTTTGCCTGCTGCATCCATAACTTTTAAAATTACATCACCGTATTCTTTATCTAATTTTCCGCCAAAATTTTGAAGATCAGCATCTGTCATAACTTTTTGCATACGACTGCTGTTTTGGTAACCGGAATTATTGGTTGAACTGTGTTGGTTTTCATCTAACTGAATCCATAAATATGTTAAGACATCGGGAGAGCTATTGTAGTAAGTAACGGTTTCTTTACCATTCAATCTTAAATTGGGCTCATCAAGTTCTGCAACAATATCATAATCGCAACGCTGCTGCCAGTATTTTGGTCCTGGTGCGCCGCTTGCTGTGCGGTATTCATTTGGTGTTGGTAAGATAGTTCCTAATTGCTCAAACCTGTTGCCATGGTTAGAAGTAGGATTATTTTTAATGTCCTGCGCAAAAAGAAAGCTGGAGGCTAATAAAAATAAGCTGCAGGCAAAAGAAATTCTTTTCATATTTTTCGATGATTATTATACATATATTCAATGATTAATTAATTGGCCATCTTTCAACTGCCATTTTCAAAGCTACTCCAAAAGCAATTACCGAAAGCAAAAGCATCCATACTTTTCTATGAACTTTTAAAATGCTTATTGACAGGTAACAAATTAATAAGATTATTGTTACCACTGCAATTTGTCCCACTTCTAACCCAATATTAAAACTTAGTAAAGGAAGCGCAATTGTTTGATCACTTGCCAGCATAAACCGGATGCTGTTCGCAAAACTCATTCCGTGTATCAAACCAAAAAATAATGCAAGAAAATAATTTAGTCGCAAAGATTTGTAAGTAAAATCTTTTAAAAAGAAATTGAAAATAGCTGTTGCAATAATGGTACATGGAATTAAAAATTCAACCCACTTATTACTAAAGCGGATAACATCATATACACTTAGCACCAGTGTTAATGAATGTCCGATAGTAAAGGCTGTTACGAGTATCAATACTTTTTTCCAGTCTTTTAAAATATAAACAGCAGCCAGTGCTGATATGAATAAAACATGATCTAAGGCGCTCCAGCTTATGATGTGATGCCAGCCCAGATCAAAATATAGTTTTACATCTTCCATTTAATAATTCACAAATAGTTTTCAAAATAAACCAGACTTTTGTGCTTTCAAAATATATCTGTAATGCCTCTGGTTTTAAATAAATGGCTTTTTGTTTTAAGTTACTTTTTTACAACTTCATATATTCCTTTCTCATTTCATCCGTTTTTTGTAAGTGTTACAGAAATTCAGCATAATCAAAAAGAAAAAACATTAGAAATAAGCTGTAAAATTTTTACAGATGATTTTGAAAAAACATTGCGTCAGAATTATAAAACAAGCGTTGATCTTTTAAATCCAAAAGATAAAGCTGCAATGGATAAATTGGTTACAGATTATGTAAAAAAACATTTGCAGATAATTGCAGATGGCAGGCTTTTGCAATTACAGTTTGTTGGTTACGAAAAAGAAGAAGAAGCCATCTGGTGTTATTTTCAGGTCAGTAATATTGCAGCTGTAAAAAAAATTGAAGTGAATGATAACTTATTATATGAATATAAAAAAGAACAGATAAATCTTTTGCATGTAATAGTAAATGGCATACGAAAAAGCACGAAGCTGGATAATCCGGAATCTAATGCAAGCTTCCAGTTTTAAATTAAGGTTTGCTATAATTTATATATCATTCTTCCATTTCCTCTTTTATTTCATCAGAAGCTTTCACCAGCACTTTATCTATTCTTTGTCCATCCATATCTATGATCTCAAAATCAAAACCGCGCCATTCAAACGTCTCGCCTGTTCCCGGGATATGCTTTAGTTCATACAGAATAAAACCTGCAAGGGTATCAAATTCCTGTTCTCCTTCATTCATCCAGTCAGTTTTTTCAAACCTGGTTAAAAAATCATAAAATTGAATTTGTGCATCTACCAGGTAAGTGCCATCTTTTCTTTCAATAATTGTATAATCATCATCCTTATCTTCAGGCATTTCACCCACAATTGCTTTTAAAATATCATTAATGGTTATCATGCCATTCATTGTACCGTATTCATCAACAATAAAAGCATAATGAATTTTTGTTTCTTTAAACTTTTCAAGCACCTTGTAAGCAGTATTATTTTCCGGTACAAATAAAGCTTTCTTGCATAAATCATTCAGTGATGCTTCGGGATTTAAATACATATCTTTTATATAAACAACTCCCTTTATATTATCAATATCACCATCACAAAGCGGATAAACTGAATGCAGATATTCCCGTATTTTATCTTTTATAGATGTTATGTCTTCATTTACATCAAACCAAACAATATCTGTTCTATGCGTCATCAGAGACGTAATATTTCTATCTCCCAAATGAAAAACTCTTTCAATGATCTCTTTTTCTTCTTCTTCAATAGCCCCATGCTCACTCCCTTCAGAAACCATAGCTTTAATTTCTTCTTCCGTTACTTTATTATCACTTGATTGCTTTATATTAAAAACTTTAAAGATGAGGTTGGTTACCCTGCTTAGAAGCCATACAATCGGGAATGATACCCGGCTTAAAAAATGCATTGGTTTTGCACTGCCTCTTGCTATAGTTTCTGCTTTTATCATGGCAATTCTTTTAGGCAATAGTTCACCAAAAACTATTGAAATAAAAGTTACTATGATAATAATAAAAACTGTTGCTATTGTAGCTGCATAAGGTTTAAAAAATTCTACTTTTTCTATAGTTGGCGTAAGGTATCTGTTAAACCTTTCGGCGCTGTAAACACCTTCCAGTATAGCAATTACTGTAATAAATGTCTGTGCTGTTGATAAAAATACTTCAGGTTTTTCCTGCAACTTCAATGCGGTCTTTGCATTCTCATCTCCTTTTGCAGCATGTTGTTCAAGCCTGCTTTTTTTAGCAGAGATCAAAGCAATCTCACTCATTACCATCAACCCATTAATAATTATCAATACCAATAAAATAAAAACAGCTATCATATTCTATAATTACGTCAGTTTTTTTAAGACAAGTCTATTAAACAAATATGCCATAAAATATCCTAACATCAACCCTACTAATATTCCTGCTACTATATCTCCGGGAAAATGAACTCCCACATATATCTGTGCATAACATGGAATAAATGCCCACAGGAAGATCAATGCCCACCATTTACTTACTTTTTGTTTAAGTGTTGTAAAGATAAACATAGCTGCAGCAAAATGATTTACGGCGTGTGAGGAGGTAAAACTGGAATTTAAACCACAGGTTTGTACCAGAAATCTTACCTGATCTGCAATTGCCGGATCCCGGCATGGCCGAAGCCGGAAGAAATTCTCTTTTATTAAAGTACTGCTTACATAATCACTGAGGAATACGTTTAGTATTAAGAATAGTGCCCATAGCCATCCATATTTTTTGAAATTGATGGTAACAAATAATACCAGAAAAAAATAAAATGGCGCCCAGAACAAAGCATCACGTGTGAAAGTAAAAAATGCATCAAAAAATGAATTGTGCCATTGTCCGTTTATTTTGGAAAATATGTAATAATCCAACTCTTTTATTTTCTCTAACAAATCAATTGATAATATTACACTTCCAGTCATACTGCCAACAAAAATAATTTAATTATTGACGGAAATTTTATTAGTACGATTGCAAATACTATTGAGAGTATAATTTTTATTGTTTTTTAAGCACCTGCAAAATATAATATGCCTGTACCTGCGTGTTTCTCGTAGCAGGATTTACAAATTTTAAGTTTAGCATACTTACATGAAAGTCTTCACCGGTAAAAATTATTTTATACGGGATAGATAAGCTATCTAATTTTAATTTTCCTTCTTCTTTTGTTAATACTAAAAGTCCTTCTTTTAGTTCTGCAACATTGCTTGTGACGGGCACAAAATGCTTTGCATAAAAATAAAATGAGTGCCCAAAATCATTATCATATATTACAAATTTGCCTGGCAGTATATTATGTTCTTCAAACCATTTGGCTGCACTGCTGCCAGCCTGATACCTGAGAAGAGCGGGATAAAGAGCGCTATTCAATGAAATATTAATTGTGCAGATAGTAAAAATAGAGATCAGAAATAATTTAGGATGCCATGTTCTATTTAAAAAAATAATATACAGATATGTAATTGTTGCTGCCGCGATAAATATTTTTGAAATTAAACCGGTTTCTGAAAATAAATAGCTTATCAATATATTGGCTGTTAATAGCAAAAGAAGAAAGAGAGTGGCATGGCAGTAATAAAAAAAATTATACAATTTTCCACCGTAATTCACCCAACATAACTGATAAATAAATTTTGCAGTAATTATTGATGCAAAAGGAAACACAACAAATATATAATGTGGTAACTGGTAATGGCTGAGCGCTAATGAACAATACGTTATTAAAAATCCTCCATACGTTATAAATTCTTCGGTGCCGGATGTTTTAAATCTTTTCTTTATCAATACTTTGGTAGTAACAAATAAGGATGCAAGAAAAAAGAATATCCATGGCAGAAATGACCATAGCATGTTTTGCAGCAAAAACAAAAACCCGGCATGGTTATCCCATTCACTTTCCCCGGTAATTCTTCCAAAGCTTTGTGTCCAGTAAAAAAAACGTAATCCGCTAACACCATATTTTCCGTTAACAAGCTTTTCAGGATGAAGATCAAATTGCTGATAAAGTCCAATGCTCATAGGTAGTAAAACCAAGGCAATAATAATTATCCCGATAATATATTGCCATTTAAAAATTGCTTTATAATTTCTTTGCAATAAAAAATGGCTGCCAAAACCAAAAACCGGAACCAGTAAAGCTATCGGGCCTTTGGTTATCATTCCGCCACCTATAGCAATAAATGCTATTATAAAATTTAACCAGTTTTTATATTTAAACCATTCAGCCAATTGCCAAACTGATAAAATAACCCATCCCATTAAAACTGTATCAGTTCTTACATCGTGTGTAATAAGAAATAATGCCTGGCATGTAGCCAAAACTATAGCAGATATTTGTGCAATAATCCGGTTATAATATAATAATGCAAAGCGATAAGTGGCAAATATTGCTAATAAAGCAAACAGTATTGATGGTAAACGATAGCCAAAATTATTCGCTCCAAAAATTTTCATTGATACTACATTTATCCAGAATAAAAATGGAGGCTTATCAAGATATTCAACCCCTCTATCATATACATGCAGATATATTCCTCTCTGCATCATTTCCTTGCTCATGCTGGCATATTGGGCTGCATCTACCTCCATTATCGGAATATGAATACCCAATAAATAAATGGTGGTGATAATCACAAACAGTATCAGCAAATGTCTTTTTTGCATATATCTTTTTAGGTATTAAATTCCCAAATGTAAACATTCATCATAAGTGTATCAGAGAAATAATAAATGATTTTAATAATTAGATATCTATACCATTTGCCTGAAAAAATAAATAATTAGTTACATCTTTACCGCTATGAGTTTTAAAAAGCTGTCGATTATTGTGCCTGCTTACAATGAAAATAAAACAATATGTTTTGTTTTAAATAAACTTAAACAGGTAGAACTGTTAGATAATATTGAAAAGGAAATTATAATAGTAAACGATTGCAGCACTGATGGCACTGATGAAGTTATTAAAAACTATATTGCCCAAAATAGAATGATGAACATTCAATATGCCTTTCATACTGTAAATCAAGGCAAGGGTGCGGCTATTCATACAGGAATAAAAATTGCCACAGGCGATTATCTTGTAGTTCAGGATTCTGATCTGGAATATGATCCACATGAATACAATCAGCTTATTAAACCTGTATTAGATAGTTTTGCAGATGTAGTTTATGGTTCAAGATTTATGGGAGGAAATGCTCACCGCATTTTATTCTTTTGGCATACAATCGGCAATAAATTTCTCACATTATTATCAAATATGTTCACAAATCTGAATTTAACAGATATGGAGACGGGGTATAAGTTATTTAATGCAAACATGTTAAAAAGCCTTACTTTAAAAGAAAAAAGATTTGGCTTTGAGCCAGAGGTAACTGCAAAAATATCACGCATTCCTAAAGTGCGTATTTACGAAGTGGGAATTTCCTATTATGGACGCACTTATGAAGAAGGTAAAAAAATTAACTGGGCAGATGGTTTTCGGGCAATTTGGTGTATTATCAAATACAATTTATGGGCAAAAAATAAAGGTAAATATCTGCATACTACAGTCAGAAAAGATAAGTAATATCTTTGCATTTTCCCATGATCTATAAATTAAAGATTCCAAAAACAGTCCCGATCACCATTCAATGGATATGGCGCTTATGGCTGATTTATTTTATCATCTTCACTTTATTCAGGATAGCAACTTTTTTTCTTTTTCGTCCGTTAAATACTCCGATAAGCTCTATACTTCCCTCATTCTGGCTGGGTTTTCAATATGATGCAAAATGGATCGCTGTAATTCTTTTACCTATTGCATTATTATCGGTCCATCCAAAATT
>CABDYF010000130.1_pt1 | contig 13856 bp, 19 predicted proteins | sample 3131951 | NCBI WGS metagenome assembly CABDYF01 (sample SAMEA5534337, study PRJEB31848) | metagenome | biome: tundra; feature: field; material: soil | place: USA | collected 2013-05 | depth 0.45 m | reverse complement strand
GTTGTCAATGGTTATCCCACGGAGATCAAACAACTTTTTCAGAACCTGATTATTAATGCTATTAAGTTCAGGGAAAAAACTATTCCGCCGCAAATAAATATTTCTGTGCAGAAAATCAGTGGCTATTGGCAATTTGCATTTAAAGACAATGGTATTGGAATAGCAAAAGAAAATAACGAAAGGATATTTATTATTTTTCAGCGGCTCCACACCCGCAATGAATATTCTGGTTCGGGTATCGGTTTATCCCATTCCAAAAAAATAGTGGAATTGCACAAAGGGAAGATCTGGATGGAATCCGAATTAGGCAAGGGCACCACTTTTTATTTTACCCTGCCCACCCTACAGGCAGGCATCCCACAAAGAAACAATAACTAATGAAACAGAAATTAAATTGCGTACTTGTCATTGATGATGATGAACCGACAAATTTTTTTACACGAATGATCCTGGAAGAATCCGGTTGCACCGATCACATAAAGGTGATGCAAAGCGGACAGGAAGCACTGGATTATCTGGCGAAAAGTGAACAAGCAGGATGTGATGCAAGTTGCTACCCCAGTCCCGACCTTATATTCCTGGATATCAATATGCCTGCTATGGACGGCTGGGAGTTTCTTGTTGAGTACAGAAACCTTAACGTAGCGGATAAGATCATAGTGGTCATGCTCACTACCTCCCTTTTTCCTGAGGACAAATTAAAAGCTGAAGAAATGCCCGAAATCTCTGGTTTTGAAAATAAGCCATTAACAGCAGAGAAGCTACATAAGGTATTAGAAAAATATTTTGCAAATGCTGTTGCAAGATAACCAACTACTATATGATCACATGCCTAAACGTAAAACCGTACATTGGCGTCCTTGTGCCGGTAATATTTTTCGTCTCCCTAAATCACGAGCGTTGCACAGATCTTTAATTTTACCTCTTTATTTGAACTGGAAATAAATTAATGCAATTGCAGCAGCAGTCATTAAAAGTAAAGTCAGCCCTCCTAAAAAATTTGATAATTTACTGTTTGTAAATTCCTTCATTACTTTTTTATTATTGCCAATATGCATAATAACAGCAATTAAAACGGGCGCTGTTATACCATATAAAATTGCTGTATAAACAAGCGCCTGTATTGGACTTATACCAATAAAATCAAGAGATAACCCAATGAGAAGGGAAACTATAATGGTAATATAAAATGGTTTTGCCTTGGGAAATTTTTTATCAAGACCAGCATCCCATCCAAATGTTTCTGCAAGCATATAAGATTGAGAACCTGCTAATACAGGAATTGCTAAAAGTCCTGTACCAATAACACCAATTGTAAAAATTAAATAAGTCAGCTTTCCGGCTAAAGGTTCTAATGCTTTGGCAGCCTGATCTACAGTATCTATTCGCCATATGCCTGCCTTGTATAAAACAGAACCTGTGGTAAGAATTATAAAAAACATAACTACATTGGATAGAAACATTCCAATATTTACATCCTCTTTCATATCATTTAAAATCCTTTTATTAACCATTATTTTTTTTTTGCTATGTTGCCTGTCTTCGGCTTCCATAGTTGCCTGCCAGAAAAAAAGATAAGGGGATATGGTAGTACCAAGTATAGCAACTAATATTGATAAAAATTCTTTATTAAATTTTATTGCAGGAACAAAAGTATTTTTTAAAACTGTTCCCCAATCCTGCTTAATTAAAAATGGTACAATGATATATAACAGTAAAGAAAGACAAAGCCATTTTAAGATCATTGCCAGCTTTCGATAAGGGTATTTAATAATTATAAACATTAAAATTGCTGTAAAGGTTATACTAAATGCAAAAGTCGGAATTTGAGAAAACATCATGTGACCAACAGCTCCCATACCTTGTATGTCTGCGCCAATATTCAGCGTGATTGCAGGCAGGCTGAATAATAACATCAGGTACAGAATACTTTTAGGATAATATTTTTTCAGTGTTACAGTTAATCCCTCTGAAGTAACTATTCCAATGCGGGCACACATTCCCTGGATAGCAGCCATTAGAGGAAAAGTTATTAGTGCTGTCCATAAAGTAGCATATCCAAATTGAGCACCGGCTTGGGAATACGTAGCAATTCCGGATGGATCATCATCGCTTGCCCCGGTAATTAATCCCGGTCCTAATATTTTAAAAACCTTTTTAATTTTTGCTGAAAACTTTGTGGATTTGTTCATTTAATTTGTTTAAAATATTTTTTCTTTTCTTAAAAAGTAAAGCAAGATATATTAAGACAATGAAAAGGGTAACTGAATTAACTATAACCAGATAAAGTGATTTATGATTTGGATTAAATAACCAGATTATGTCAGTTGCAAAACAGGTTAGTATTAAACCCATTGTGATGTAATATGATAATTTCATCATATTATAAGTAGTAAAGCTTTCAATAATGATTACTAAAATTAAAATAAATAATACAAGAAAGTACATCTTGCTAACCTAAGTGAGCACTGCAATCTATTTACAGCAATCCTTCTTCCTGAAGAAAAATTTCAACAGCCTTAAAAATCCGGAGAGTATTTTTTGCCCAGTAATCATGTAATTATTTTTTAGAAAATATATTGAGCAGGTTATATTCCAAACGCATCATAAAATAACTGTTGCTCAGGCGGTTTACATTACCGGCAAATTGTGTACGGTACGAAACATCAAGCCGGGCTATACTTGTTAAAAATAAATTGTACAGCCGGCGCTGCATCAACATAGTATTGCTTTTTATCAATAAAAGATTGTCCAGGTATTTCCAGGTACAAATTCATATTGGTTTGTTTATAGCTGGTATATTCCTTTGGAAACAAAAGTAATCCTGCAGATGTTGTATATGTTATCGCATGCAATGGCTGAAAAAATTCTGCTTTATGATCTATGTTATTCATTCGGTACGTGTAGCCAATGATGCAGATAGCGCCACTTTATTTTTTAATTTAGATGCTACTATTCCTGTGGCAATTCCTGAATTAACACCAACAGCGAAGAAGTCTTTTTTAAAAATATTCTACAAACAAATTGTGCCGATCAATTGGCTGTCATTTTTAAAAGTAATTTCCCAATAGACCCATTCATTTTCATCGATCCCTTTATTTATTTTTTCAATAAAATTTCTTGCATCTTCAATTGTTTCAGCTTTTGGTATATCAATGTATTTCAGGATTCTTTCATCTGAACGATGTACGAAAATTTCCTTTTCATCCTCCATGTTCAACTGTCGTAAAGTCAAACGTTTAGTTGCCAGCTTTGGAAATGGGGTGAAATTGATTGTATTCATTCTTTCTCTAAAATACAACAGAAGGATGACAAACAGAGCTATGGGCTATACATAGCCTGCCTGCCGGGCCGGGAAGCCCTAAAGAACATCCGCATGCAAGAAAATTTTATTAAATAAAATTTCGGAGAACACCACTTAACTCCTGTACACCTATTACACCACTTTGTCGCCACAATATATTTCCGTTTTTGAGATGGCCAGTGTGGGTACGCCTTGTATATTGTATGCCATTGCAGCATTGGGATTTTTGTCAACATCTGCTTTAATGATGTTAACAGTATCGCCCATTTTTCTTTTTAGCTCTTCCAGAATGGGTTTCATCATTTTACATGGGGCCGCATCACTCTGCAAAGAAGTTGACCAATACAGGTTTGTCGCTTTTGATACGTGCCGAAAATGTTTTTGGTTTATCACTTGTTTCCATAGTTTTATTTTACTTCTTCAAATTCTACATCCACTGTTTTCTCAGAAGTATCTTTTGAAACTGGTACTGCACAACCATTTGCTCCGCAACAACCGGTGTTGGTAGCTGCCTGGAATAAAAAAAAGGCTGCAATGATACCTGAAAGAGGATCATGATTTTGAATAGCCTGCACTGAAATAAAAACTCCCAGACCCAACCGCAGCCAGCGCATAAGGTGCCAGCCCGTGAACAATGTTTGTTTGATAGCTGCTATCATTTTACCTGATTTTATTTTGCAAACTCATCCATCCTCCGCCATTGTGTACTGCAGGAAAGCCATTTGATTTTAAAATATTTTTTGCTGAGGCGCTGCGCATACCGCTTGCACAGCAGGTGATAATGGTTTTATCTTTTTTCAATTTTGATAAATTGCCTTGCAGATTTTGTACAGCAATATTCACTGAACCCTTAATATGTCCGCCCTGATATTCGCTTTTGCTGCGCACATCCAGGATAACGGCCCCATTCGCCACCAGTTCAGCATAATCTACTTTTGGCCCCAGGCCAAATAATTTTTTTAATGTTTCAAGCATACGTTTTTTTTATTGAAGTTTCGCATCCACATCAAACCAGCTACCACCATTGCTGCAGTTAATGCCCTGTGACTGTAAAAATGAAGCTGCCTGCTGGCTGCGTACACCACTTGCACAACACAGTACAACTGTTTGCTGAAGGGATTTAATTTCAGCTATCCGTTCTGCAATTTCCTGTAACGGGATGTTGATACTACCCGCCACATTACCTCCCATAAATTCATAAGGAGTTCTGACATCAATTATTGTTTTAGTTTTCATTATTTGTTTTCTTTGTTTTTTGAAAAATATTGAAAAACAAACCACCCATCATAGCGCCGTAAATTGTGCTGTTCAAAGGTTTGGAAGTGATGGGACAGGTGCCACTGGCGCAGCCCACATAATGATAATACAGGTACCCGCCAATTGCTCCTGCGATTATTCCAATCAATGTAAGTGGATATTTTTTGATGAATGACATCTTTTGATTTTAAATTTCAGCCATTGCAGTTGCAGCAACTCTGTTATTAAAAATTGGCGCACCGTTATAGTTTACCTCCCAGGTTACCGGTAATGCTTTTTTAAGCATGTTGCTCACACCACAATATTTTTCCTGCGAAAGGTTAACAGCATTCAGTGCTGCCTCTTTGTTGGTTTCTTCGCCGGTAAAGTCATACACAACATGCATCGCTATATATTGAATGGGCTGTTGTGTGCTTAACTCACCGGTTACTTTAATGTCAAGTCCCTGCACTTCTTTTTGTGATTTGCGCAGGATAGCCACTATGTCCATCCCGGTGCAACCGGAAAGGGCCATTAGTACAAAAGGTTTTGGAATGGGTCCGTTGTCTTCTCCACCCACTTTTTCAGGCCCGTCCATAATAATGGTGTGACCGTTTACCAATGTATTAAACTGCATTTTACCCATCCATTGGGTTTCGATTTCATGCTGTGCCATAGTTATTCAGATTTTTTATTTGTACGAATTTTGAAAGGAGCATACAGCGGGCAAAACCCGATAAAACCAGTTAATACAAACACAACTGCTAATATTAACAGCGCTATTCCCAGTGTGCCGCTGATAGTGTTGGTGAAATACAATACTGCGATAGCAATTGCGATAATGATGCGGAGAATTCTGTCTGCTGATCCCATATTCTTTTTCATTGTTTTGATTTTAGTTTAAAGCACAAAAGTCAGGATAAAAAAAATGCCGGTTAGTGATAAATATCACATAGCGCCGTTTACCAAAATGCTGTTGCGGGAAAGACTGATTTTTTGTTGCTTTTGAAGCTGGTGCAATAACCGGGTAATAACTTCCCTGGGAGAATACAGTTCGTTGGCTATTTCCTGGTGAGTAATTTTTAATGTATTGTTTCCTGTTGCCTGCACACGTTTGATAAGATAATTCCAAAGTTGTTCATCCAATTTTGAAAATGCCATCAGCTCAATGGTTTCGAGTAATTCACCAAAACGCTGCGCCTGCACATCGCTTACAAAATTTTTCCATTCAGGATATTTTGTCCATTCGTCCACATATCGGACAGGCACCAGCAGCAGTTCCGTATTTTCTTCCATGATAGCTTTTACACCACTTTTTTTCTGTGCCAGGCAGCAGGTAAGCGACATGGCACAGCTTTCACCAGGAAAAATGTGGTACAAAAAATACTCATCACCATTATTATTTTGCAGCATAATGCGGATGCTGCCTTTTACAACCAGTGGAATAAACCGGATAACATCACCCGGGGTCATCAGAACATGGTTGGCAGGAAAAGATTTCTTTACTGCAATCTTTTCCAATTCAAGGTTCAGATTTTTATCTACAAAGCGGAAGGGTTTCATAAGCAGCAAATATCGCAAATAAGAAGGGTTTTGACAATGCCAACTTCAATGTATCAATCGGGTCCACGGTTAACACGCAGGTCTATGGGTGAAACATGGCCCTGGAAGCCCTAAAAGAACATCTGGCAGGAAAGAAGCCTCCGGTAAACCGGTTCCTTGGGTTAAATACTCGGTAATTGCCTGTTGTTTAATGTCCATAATTGGTTGTTTTTTAGTCAACCTATTTCAGGACGAGACATGTTTTATTTAGTTCATCCAAAACGTTAGGAATATTTATTAAGGGTTCTCTTTTTACTCAGATTTCCTTAGAATGTTTAAATAAAAAAGAGTTGCTATCCTGAGTTTGCAGCGAAGTAATCTCTTAAATGAAGCACCTCATTCACCCGAAGATTAGAGATAATCTCCTGAACGAAGGATAACCCTCACATGAAGATGCGGCAATGTTAATAACGACAAGCTTTCTTCATTTGAAGATGCGGCATTGATCTCCCCATGGCAAACGGAGTAAGAATATAACAGGTAAGATTAGACGATTACATTCTTTTGTGGATATTGATCTAAAGCTCAAAGAAACTTTATGGTAATTAATAAATCTAAATAGTTGTGTTAGCCGGGTAATTTTTGTACTCCTTCTTCTTGTGCCTTTCTGATATTCTTACGCCATAATTACTATAAAAAAATAATTAACCTTTATTTGAATTTTAAATTCATTGATATAATGTCAGAATTCATATCTATGTTTTTTGTATAATGCCCATACCGTAATTCTATCATATTTAAATGTTGCATACCAAAAACTCCCTTTGGAGGTGCGATACGAATACCTGCACCAAAAAAATTACTATTGAATTTTGAGAGGTCATAATTGCTGGTATAATATTGGTCTTGTGCTGTATGCTTTTGATAGGCTGCAAAATATTTAATTGCTGTTTGATTATAAAATCTATAAAAAGGGCTAATAGATAAAAAGGGCGTAATTTTTACCGGCACTTCAAGACTTGCAGTATGAGATTGCAGGCCCCAACTGTCGGTATAGTAACGATAATACGATCGCAGTATTATTTTATCGCCAAGGAAATAATTCAACCGTAATCCTATAGGTAATTTAAACCGCTGCGAAGGGAGGTTTTCAACATGCACCGTTCCATCGTTCCAATAAACACGATGAAAAGGCAAACCCAGGTCACCGCCCTGATAAACAAGATCCAGCAAAACAGAACCTTGTAATCTTGTATTGATTACCTGGGAAAAGGTAAAGGAACTGGTAATGGTATTCCTCGGCTTCGAAGGAATTGGCAGGCGTTTTGTTCCACCACTTGAATTTAAGGGTATCTCCCGGCCACTGGCTGTAGTTATATAAACAATACCAGTAGCCGTTGTTACAGTATCCAAAGGAATCAATTCATGAGGCAAGATCTGTTTTACTTTGTCAAAATAACCGGTGAGTTTCACATTAAACTCCCCATTGTTTTTTGTCTTTTTGGTAAACTCTGCATCAAGGCCAAACGACTTATAATTATATTCAGTTGAATAATACGCTCCGAGGCCGAATCCTGTCCCTTTTTGTTCATTTTCTACAGACCAGTTAAGCGATGGATAGATACGGGAACCGCCGATTTTGGAGGCTCCGGATTTATTAACAAATGCGGAAGAAGCAGAGGAATGATGGTCGTAGCCGAGGCCCGCAGTCAATGTATGCTTACGTTGCCTGGCATCCCATCCGATCCATTTTACATCCAGGCCATTGGAAAAATCAGTTACTTTTTCTGTACCGATGCCGCCGGTAATGGGAGAATGGTTGCCATCCTGCGTATAATAACTGGATACCAGGTTGATTTCATCTATTTTCAATGGTTTGGACTCGTAAGTAGCAGCATCCTTTGTCTGGAACTGAGAATACGCATGCAACATCATCATATAAATACCCACGAGGGTTAAACAAATCTTTTTCATGTATAATATTAAATTGTAGAAATTGATTAATTACATCCGCAACCACCGCCGGTTTTACCACCATTGGCGCCGGAGGCTCCTTCGCGATAGGATTGGAAATTGAGTTCATTCTTTTCCACCTTACGGTTGCCCAATATCATTTCAGAATCATTGATCCTGCTTTTTTGGTATTCTTTTAAATGGACACAGGAAGACAATATAACTCCTGCCATGGATACCAGGCATGCTTTTTTCAATATTTGTTTTTTCATATTTGATGATTTTAAGTGAACCTTATATTATTAGAAGAATAAACAGCATTGTTGTCATCTATTACAATAGCTTCAATATCTTTTATCTGGTTGATCAAGTCCAGCCCTGCTCTAATGCCCATTATCATAACCGGTGTGGTCATGGCATCCGCAATCTCCGCATTGAGCGTAATGATGGTGACGCTTTTTATACCCATCACCGGCAATCCTGTCCTCGGATCGATGGTATGTGAATACTTCTTACCATTAATCATCACAAACTTTTCATAATTGCCGGAGGTAGCCACCGCCATATCTGTTACATCGAGGTAAGAAAACAATTCATGAGAGGCATTGGGATTGGCAACACCTATCGTCCATGGCTTACCATTCGATTGTAATCCCCAGGTGGTAAGGTCACCGGAGGCATTTACAATACCGCTTTCCACACCATTTTTCTTTAGCAGCGCTTTTGCCATTTCGGCGGCATAACCTTTGCCAATACCACCAAAGCCAATACGCATTCCTTTTTGTTTCAGCATTACACTGCAGTTATCAGCATTTAAAATTACATTACGGTAATTGATTAGTTTAACCATTGATTTGGCGGTAGCTTTATCAGGGAGTGCCGTCATTGATTTGTCAAAATTCCAAAGACGTTTATCAATAGAGCCATAGGTAATATCAAATGCTCCGTCTGTAATAGTTGAAATTTTTATTGAACGTTTTATTAAATCAAATACTTCTTTATCTACTTTAACCGCACTAATACCAGCCTCTTTATTTATTTGATTTGTTTGGCTGTTATCATCAAAAGTGGTCAATAATTTTTCAATACGTTTTATCTCATTAACAGCATCATTAATACGTTCATCAGCCCAATACTTATCACCGGCAACAACAGTTATTTCAAAAGAGTTACCCATTAACTTCATTGTTCTTTTAAATTCCTGCTGTTGCGCTTTGATACTACTTATTTGCATCAATAAGGGCTTTTACCTCCGTTGTAAATTGCTCCGCATTTTCTTTTGGCAATCCATCCCATGCCTTTATTACTTTTCCTTCTGCACTTATTAATACAGTATAAGGAAACGACCCGTTAGGATTGTATTTGTCAGCAAGCATGTCGTTTTGCTTTACCAGTTGCTTGCTTAGCTGGTTCTTTTTGTTTCGGGGAAAATCTGCATTTATCAGCACCAGGTAAGTATCTGCCATCTTTGAAAATGTTTCATTTTCAAAAATCTCATTACGCATTCGCATACAAGGTCCGCACCAATCAGAGCCTGAAAAGTTTACTAAAATAAGATGGTGTTTTTCTTTTGCTGTTTGTACTGCTGTAGGAAAGTCTTGCTCCCACTTTGTAAAAGAGGTTGCAATAAAGCAAAAAGTAATTAATAATAATTTGTTCATTCGCTTTAATAATTTTTTCTAAAGTTCTATGATATTATTTACTCAGGCTGCCTCGTAGTATTTGAATAACATAAGTTTAACTACGTTTGCTACTTACTGCCCTGCCGGTCTTAATAGCAGAAACTTTTGAATTAAATATTCTTTGCGTCAGACCCCGGCATGTAAGTGACTTTAAAATCACAATAAGATAAAGGCTTGAATCTTTTTGTAATTTATATTATGAATTATATTGCCCTGTCTGCTATTATTGATACCTAAAACTAAAAAGAAAACGAATTAAAAGCACCACCAATCCGAATCCAACTCCTAACAAAACAACACTCCCTGCTTTTCAAATTAAATTTAAAATGTAGCACTAACAAGCTGTACAGCCAATTAAATATCTTTTTTTGTACGGTTGCCCGGACAATAATAGTTTAGTAGATGCTGATCAACGGAAATTGGTTGGCTCGAAAAATAAATTATTAAATCACCCAACTATTTTTTAGCAGGCGCATCTATTCAACTGCAGGCATTGTAGTAAAAAATATATTATCACTTTAAAACATCATTTATGAAATTCAACAAAAAGTTCAGCTTCAAAATGGTGTTGAAAAAATAATCCCTACCGTTACATTAACACAACAGAAAATAGTAAACAGTTATATACATTAGAACAGGATTTTAAAGACAATGTGGACAAAAATGGTTGATAAATTCTTTTGAACCATGCGTTGGAACTTTGGCATTTGTTGACTGTATACGGAAAATATGCTAACCCCGAAAAGATAATAAATGAAGACAAAGAAAAATTTATGAACCTGCGAATCGAAGGTATATTTTTTAAAATACTTCTTTACTACCCAGAAATATAACGCTACAACTGCTCAATTACTTTTTGTAACCTTGCTCTAATTTCTGTCGCAATATCAGCAAGTTCTTCATTTTCTATTGCTTGCATGGAGGCTGATGGATCAACAGCAGAAACCTCCACCTGGCCTGCTACTTTTTCCTGAACAATCACATTACAAGGCAACATGACTCCGATTTTATCCTCTGCCAGTAAGGCTTTATAGGCAAATGGCGGATTGCAGGCGCCCAGGATTTTATAGTTATAAAAGTCCACATCAAGCTTTTTCTTTAATGTAGCTTTTATGTCAATTTCTGTCAATATGCCAAAACCTTCAGCTTTGAGCGCTTCTGTAACTTTTTGAATTGCGTTGTCGAAACTTTCGGCAATTGTTTTACTAAAATAGTATTTCATGATTGTTTTATTTTTCAGGTTGAAAAATTATTATTCAATGAGTTTATTTTTGCTGATATAATATTATTGTCATGATATATTTTAAAGACAAATATTTTTAATAGCGCTGATCTTTTTCATTTTCTTTTTCGAAACCGGTTCAACCATGCCAATATTACAAAAAAGAAGACGAGTAAGAAGAACCACCAGAACATGTGCATTCCCCAGAAAGAGTAATCTCCATTGCCGTGATGAAACATAGTTTTATAATTTTATTTTTTAAAAATTATTATTTAATGATGTGATTTATTGTCATCTTTCTTTTCTGTTTTATTATCCATTCATTTCATTTTATTCATTCCCTTCATCTTATTCATATCCATATTTTTTCCCTTCATCTTTTGCATCATATCCATCATTTGCTGATTTCCCATCATAGTTTTACACATTGAGGACATCATACTGGTGTCACTTTTACATGTTTCCATCATACCCGTCATCATGCTTTGCATCATGCCGGGATTATCTTTCATCATTTTCATCATTGTTCCATGGTTTTCCATCATCATCATTTTACCGTCTTTGCTATTCATCATTGCCTCCATCATTTCTTTCGACATGTTACTATTATTAGCAATTGTGTCCATGATTTCCTTTCTTGTATCCTTGTTTGAAAGAACTTGTTTTATATCTGTACTGGATTGACAGGATGCGAACAGAGTAATTAAAGCAATAGCCAATGTAACTTTTTGTAATGTTTTCATGATTTAAATTTTTTGTTTAAGTTAATAAATGATTTTTGTGTTAGTTAATTATCCGTATTTATAATATTTATAAGATTAACCTCAACCTCCAAGGGTGACATCCTGATCATTGTACCAATTCAGCGCTTTATAAAAATGATCGGGCTTAAAATCCGGCCAATAGTCATCCAACACATAGAAATCCGAATAAATAGATTGCACTGGAAGAAAGCCACTTAAACGTCTTCTGCCACCCCACCGTATAATCAGATCTACTCTGGAAACATCAAAAGATTTAATATGACTCGTGATATTTTTCTGAGTAGAGTCAGCTAATTTCAAATTGTTTAAGTCCCACTCCCAACCATAATTAACTAAAAAATTTACTTTAATTCCTCCTTTACCAAAGATATGTCTCGTGGTATATTTATATAATTCTTTTGGAAACATGGGAGATTCAAAATCGCCAATAACCAACAATTCTGCTTCTTCTTTGGATAATATATTTACTGCATTTATGCAGGCGTTAGTGAACGCTTTTCTTTGTTTCGTCGGTCTTTTCGTATTATCAGTAGTAAACCCGTAATACGTTAATTCCTTAATGCCGACCTCTTTGCATAATTTAAAAAGTATTAAGCCCGGATCTATGCCACATTCATAACCTTTTTCTTTTGTCATTTTATTGGCTTCCGCCCATCTTCTGTTTCCATCAGGAATTATTCCAATATGTTTCGGTATTCTCATCGTACAAGATCATTTTTCATTTGGCTATCAAATAACTTTGAATCAACTTACCGCGCTTTCAGTTTGATTAGCCCCGACATGACAAAGTCCGAAGATATCTTTTTTAAATTAATTAATGAATTATCTGACTTAAAGCGAAATAAAAAGACAGGCTTTAAAAAAAACGAAAACGGCAACCGCAGGTGCTTCACCGTGCTTTTATCAAACCATGATATGATGAATATGTTTTTCATTTACTTTTATTGCTAAAAATAAATCCAGGATGGATTTGCTGATTGTTGGCCATTCAGCTCATTTTTCCGCAAATTTGATCAGCTCTGCATTAAACTTATGGGTTTCCTCCAAAAACAAGCTATGGCCGCTATTCTCAAAAGCAACGATGTGTGAATTTGAGATTCCGGCTTTCATCTGTTCAGCCAGATCAAAAGAACATATTTTGTCTTTTTTGCCATGCATAATCAATGTGGGAATTGTTATTTTCACCAGATCACTTCTCAGGTCTGTATCACGCAAAGCGATTAAGCATTGAGCCATTGCATAAGAAGATGCACTTAAATTAATCCCATTCAACCAACTGCCGATCCCTTCATTTAATGAGGTTTCAGTTGCGGAAAATATCTTTGCAAAATTGGATAATAGCTTTGGTCGGTCCTGATAGTTCAATGCAATTAAGTCATCAACCGCACTTTGGGGAAGATTGTATGGAAAATCTTCACGTTGTGTCCAAATCGGGGCTGCTGCTCCCACCAAAGCTAACTTAGAAACATGATCTCCATTATCCGTTGACAAAAAACGAATTGCGATGGCTCCACCCATGGAAAAGCCAACTAATACAGCATCTTTTATATCCAGTGTATTCAGGACATTTTTAATGTCCGAAGCATGTACATCATAATTATACGCTCCATAGGGTTTATCAGATTTGCCAAAACCTCTTAACGTAATACCAATTACGCGGAAATTTTTATTTATCAGATCGTTGTATTGGTATTCATACATTTCATCACTTAGCGGCCAACCGGGTATTAACACAATAGGTCTGCCTTCGCCCGCATCTGTAATATGAAGGCGTACATTGGGTTCTACTTCAATATATTCTGCTCTGGCCACTCCAGGCATTGTTTTATCAAGTAAGTTTTTCATCGTTTTAATTTTTTAATTATTGTTATCATGGAATTTGTTTTTTGAACTCTTTAGATGAATCAACTTGCCGGACTTTCCGTTTGATTAACCAAATAATTCTCCATGCCCATTTGCTCAATCTGTGCATGTTGTATTTCTGCCCAATCGACGTGGTCTTCTTCCATTTTAAGTATCCTGGTCAGCAGATCAACAGTGCCTTGATCATCAACCTCAAGGGCAAGTTTGATCGCATCATTATAAGCGTGTACAGCTTCAAGTTCATCGTCATTGTCGTTACTTATCATTTCTGCAACAGTTTTACCAATCTT
>CABDYF010000119.1_pt1 | contig 14065 bp, 14 predicted proteins | sample 3131951 | NCBI WGS metagenome assembly CABDYF01 (sample SAMEA5534337, study PRJEB31848) | metagenome | biome: tundra; feature: field; material: soil | place: USA | collected 2013-05 | depth 0.45 m | reverse complement strand
CTATTAGGTATTAGATCATTGAGTAAAATAATAAATACTTTTTAGAAAAATAAATATCGGTAAATATCTTTTAAAAAATAACTTAAAACTTTTCCACAAAACTGTATAAGGAAGTGAAAGTATTTATGTCTTCTTTTTCCCTCTGGATTTTTTGGGTGGATTGGCTTTGAGTTCCTCAATTATTTTTTGAACTTCCTCAATGGTGAGACCGGCAGCTTTTTCCTGCTGCTCCTTTGTAAGTTTATAATTCTTCAATCCCTGTTTTATGTATGCGCCATATGGTCCTTTTAAAATCTGGATTTTTTCTTTTTCAAAAACTTTTATGGTTCTTTGATCTTTTGCAATTCTCTTTTCCTGTATCATAGGAACAATTTCATCAAGCTCAACTGTGTATGGGTCCATGTCTTTATTGAGTGAATAAAACTGTTTATTATGAGACGCATATGGACCAAATTTCCCAATACTTACCGTCACATCCTGGTCTTCAAATTTACCCAGATTACGGGGCAATTTAAAAAGCTCCAGTGCTTCTTCTAATGTAATTGTTTCAATACTTTGATTGGCTTTCAGCTTTGCAAATTTTGGTTTTTCTTCATCCTCCTGAACACCTACCTGAACCATAGGCCCATATTTTCCCATTCTTGCAATTATCGGTTTTCCGCTAACAGGATCATTGCCTAACTCTCTTTCACCAACAGATCTTTCAGCATTTTCCAATGTATGTTCAACATCTTCATGAAAAGGTTTGTAAAAATCTCCAACCATCTTGCTCCACTGTTGTTTGCCTTCTGCTATTTTATCAAATTCTTCTTCAATATTTGCAGTAAAAGAATAATCCATTACTTCATCAAAATGCTTGCTTAAAAAATCAGTAACAACAAGCCCAAGATCGGTAGGGAATAATTTTGATTTTTCGGCACCGGTATTTTCGTGCTGTATTGATTTTTGTATTTTATCATTTTTCAGTTTTAAAATATTAAGCTCTCTTTTCACACCTTCTTTATCTCTCTTCTCTACATATTTTCTTTTTACAATTGTACTGATGGTAGGTGCATAAGTGCTTGGCCTGCCTATACCTAACTCTTCCAGCTTTTTTACAAGTGAGGCTTCTGTATATCTTGCAGGCGGACGTGTGAATTTTTCCGTTGCTGTCATTTCTTCAAATTGAAGTTTCTGTCCCACAGTTAAATTCGGCAAACGGCTTTCGCCTTCTTTTTGTTCATCATCATCATCATCACTTCCTTCTATATATATTTTTAAAAAGCCATCAAATTTTATAACCTCTCCTGATGCAGTAAGCTCTTCATTACCTGCCTGTCCGGTAGGCAGGTTTGTATTGATACCAATTTTTACAATAGTTTTTTCCAGTATCGCATCTTTCATCTGGCTTGCCATTGTTCTCTTCCAGATCAATTCGTATAAGCTCTTAGTCTCATGATAAACATCAGAACTGTTTTCCATGTATGTAGGACGGATGGCTTCATGAGCTTCCTGTGCACTTTCATGCTTGGTCCTGTATTTCCTGATCTCAATGTAATTTTCTCCACAACAATCTCTCACTGCTTTTTTAATATCATTAATTGCGGTATCACTTAAGTTAACACTATCGGTACGCATATAAGTTATCTTACCGCTTTCATATAACTTTTGTGCAAGCAGCATGGTTTTACTAACGCCATAGCCAAGTTTACGGCTTGCTTCCTGCTGAAGTGTTGAAGTGGTAAAAGGTGCTGCTGGTGTACGCTTTCCGGGTTTTACCTGGATGTCTTTAACTGTATATTCCGCCCCGATACAGTTTTGCAAATACTTTTCGGCTGCTTCTATTTCATGCTTCCTTCCATCTTCAGCTTTAAAAGAAATTGTCCTGTTATTAATATTTGTTGCTGCAAGTAATGCTTCAATTTTAAAATGGCTGGTAGTTTTAAATTGGTTGATCTCTCTTTCTCTTTCCACAATTAACCTCACTGCTACACTTTGTACCCTGCCTGCACTAAGCCCGCCGGTCATGCCTATCTTACGCCATAGAACAGGTGATAATTCAAAGCCTACGATCCTGTCCAGTACTCGTCTGGCCTGTTGCGAATTCACCAGGTCCATATTTATGATGCGGGGATTTTTTACAGCCTGCTCAATTGCGGGTTTTGTTATCTCATGAAAAACAATACGCTTAGTGGTTTTCGGATCAAGACCAAGCACTTCTGCCAAATGCCAGCTTATACTTTCTCCTTCACGGTCCTCATCCGATGCCAGCCATACTTCATCAGCATTTTTGGCAAGTTGCTTTAACTCTTTAACCACTTTTGCTTTTTCATCCGGTACCTTATAGCGTGGCTTAAAATGATTTTTTATGTCAATGCCCATATCATCTTTTTCAAGATCACGTATATGTCCATAACAACTCTTTACCTCAAAATCTTTCCCCAAAATTTTCTCTATGGTTTTAGCTTTTGCAGGAGACTCAACTATTAAAAGATTCTTTGCCATAATTTATAAATTCTTCAGCAACATGTTTTTTTTATCTACGCATGCGCACATGCAATATTAGCTTAAAATTGAAAATTCAAAATTTAATTAAATAACATCCACCGCTATTAATAACTTGCTGTTATAAATTTTGCAGATATTTTTATTTGTAAAAAATTGGTATTACTATTGCCCATAGGAAAATTATAATTTGTTTTACCAATGGCATTAGCCTGATAATTTATCTGCATCGGTAATACCGATTATGAGTATAATCAAAGATATTAATTATGAAGGTTGTAATTGTAGGTTCGGGGAATGTGGCTACAGTGTTGGGCAAGGTAATACACAATGCCGGTCATGAGATTGTTCAGGTATTAAGCAGAAATGAAAATCATGCAAAAGCCCTTGCACAAATATTTAATAGTTCTTTAGGTAGTTTTAAATCATCAGGTTATAAAGAAGCAGATCTTTATTTATTGGCAATAAATGATACAGCATTGTATCATTTAGATGAATATGTGCAACTGGGAAACAAATTAGTAGTACATACTGCAGGCTCTGTTTCAAAAGAAGTATTAAAAAATATTTCTTCCAATTATGGCATAATTTATCCCCTGCAAAGTTTGATAAAAAATTCAGAGGAGACTCCTGAAATTCCTTTATTGGTTGATGGCAGCAGCCCCGATACAACAACTTTTATCCAGGAATTCTGTAAAACATTATCCGGTAACGTAACTATAGCAGATGACCAGGAAAGACTAAAATTTCATGTTGCAGCAGTTCTGGTAAACAATTTCACCAACCACTTATTTGCAATGGGTGATGAATTTTGCAAAAAGGAAAACATTGATTTTGAAAAGCTATATCCTTTGATAGATGAAACTATTCGCCGTGTAAAACTGCATCCGCCGCAGTCTGTACAAACCGGACCGGCAATACGGGAAGATATATATACATTAGGCAAACATCTTCAAATACTTTCAGCACATCCTGATCTGAAATATCTCTATTTAAAACTTTCAGAAAGCATTTTAAAGCTTCATCAAAAAAAATAATCCTGTTTTCTACTTTGGGAAAATCAAAACCTGTTTGTATCGTATAGTTTAATTTTGCCTGCGTTAAAGAAAAGTAGATGTATAAGGTTACGTTTAAGTTTGAACAGAAAGGGTTAGAGCCTGTTACTATAAATAATGTTGAGCCTGATCAATCAATTTTAGAAGTTGCGCTTACCAATGATATAGAACTGCATCATAATTGCGGAGGTGTATGTGCCTGCAGTACCTGCCATTTATATGTTGAAAAAGGGGAGGATTTTTTGGAAGAACTAAGTGATAAAGAAGAGGATTTTATTGACAGGGCAATAAATCCAAGATTAAATTCCAGGTTAGGTTGTCAGTGCATACTGCATCCCGGAGAAGGGGAAATAGAAGTTACTTTGCCTGATCAAACACAGTTTTTAGGAGAATAAGTTTTAATTAGCTGATTCGCTAATGTGCTAATTCAATTTAGATTGCCAGCACATTAGCACATTATTACATTATCAAATTAGTACTATGAGTTTTGAACCCCCCATTCATTGGAACGATCACGAAGATATTGCCATGAAATTATATGAACGCTTTGGTGATGATTTTAATGAAGGTAAAATATACCGTGTACGATTTACTGATCTTCATAAATGGATTTTGGAAATTCCAAACTTTGCCGGCAAGCCGGAGGAAAGTAATGAAGGTCATTTAGAAATGATCCAAAGCGGCTGGGTATATGAATGGAGGGATAACCAACCCCAAACCCCTAAAGGGGCTTAACAAGTTTCACTATATTTGAAGGATCATTAATTAATCAAAAAAAATTCGTAAGTCCCTTTAGGGATTTAGGGTTTATGAACATTCTATCACTTTTTAAAAAGATCACCACATTTGTTTTTGATATGGATGGTGTGCTTACTGATGGCACATTATTGATTTTAAATAGCACAGAATGGCTGCGTAAAATGAATATTAAAGACGGATATGCATTGCAACTTGCGGTAAAAAAAAATTACCGGGTAGTAATATTATCTAAAAGTATTTCAGAACCGGTGAAAGAAAGATTGATTTTGCTTGGAGTGAAAGATGTATTTATGAGGGTTACTGATAAAAAAGAAAAACTTAGAGAATATATTAAAGAGCATAACCTTAACCCTGCCGAAGTTTTATTTATGGGTGATGATGTTCCGGATTATCAATGTATGCAATTAGCTGGATTACCATGCTGTCCGTTAGATGCAGTTACAGATATAAAACAAATAGCAAAATACATTTCGCCACTCAAAGGTGGAGAAGGCTGTGTAAGAGATGTAATAGAAAAAGTTTTAAAACTGCATGGTAAATGGGAGTTAGAATAAGCCTGGTTGTAATATAGATTGCAGCAATTTCAACAAATAACTTCACAATTAAATATTCATGAATCTTACGGTGGCATTTTTAAAATTGATACGATGGCCAAACCTGGGTTTTATTGCGCTTACCCAAATTTTGTTTTTCTATTGTATCATGCCTTTTGTTTATAAAGGCATGCAAACAACAACTTTATCTCCAAATATTTTTTACCTGTTAGTTACGGCTTCAGTATGTATTGCTGCTGCCGGGTACATTATCAATGATTATTTTGATCTTAATATCGACCTTGTAAATAAGCCCTCAAAGCTGATAATAGAAAAGCATATTAACAGGAGGTGGGCAATTGTTCTTCATCTGTGTTTATCATTTATTGGCTTTTTAATAAGCTGCTACGTAGGTTATAAACTCAGGAATATTTATATACCTTTTTTTAACCTGTTATCTATCGCAGGCTTATGGTTTTATTCAACCACATTCAAAAAAAAATTATTGATTGGTAATGTGGTAATTTCTCTGCTCACAGCCTGGGTTATATTGGTTATTACCGTTGCAGAATATAAACTCAGTCGCAGTCTTGATGCCGACACATTCATCATTCCAAGACTTTTGAAAGTTTCTTTTTTATATGCGGGGTTTGCCTTTACTATTTCACTTATCCGTGAGGTAGTAAAGGATATGGAAGATATACAAGGCGATATAAAATATGGATGCGAAACCATGCCGATTGTATGGGGTATTCCGGTATCAAAAGTTTTTGCCGGCGTATGGCTGGTTGTGCTTACAGGGGGAGTAGCAGTATTACAGTTTTATGTGCTTCAATTAGGATGGTGGTTATCTGCCATCTATTGCGTTTTACTGATTATCATTCCTTTGCTTTGGATACTTCAGCAATTATATAGGGCACAAATTGCTCTGGATTTTAAGAGGTTAAGCAGTGCTATAAAAATTGTGATGTTTACAGGTATTGTATCAATGGTATTTTTCAGAATCTATTTATAAATGGGTTATTAAAACCTATAAGATCTTGTTTATATTAAGTTTAGTTTCAACAGCTATCAAGATCTTACAGGTTTAGAAATGGTTTAGTAAAGGTTTAGAAAAAGATGCAAAAAATAATTTTAGCTTCACAGTCATCACGCCGGAAACAATTATTACAATGGGCAGAAGTTCCCTTTGATGTAATAATAAAAAAAATTGATGAAAGCTATCCGCAGCATTTAACTCCGCATGATGTTGCCATACATGTTGCAAAAAACAAAGCATTAGCCATAAAGTTTTCACAGGGAGATTCTGTACCAATATTGTCTGCAGATACTATTGTAGTTCTTAATGAGGAAATAATTGGTAAACCTATTAACAGAGACGATGCTATAGAAATTCTTTCAAAACTATCCGGCAAAAAACATTCTGTTATTACGGGTGTATGTATTTTATTCAACAAAAAAGAAATTATTTTTGCAGATACAACAAAAGTAGAATTTCACGATCTGAGTATGGAGCAAATAATTTTTTATGTAGATAAGTATAACCCATACGATAAAGCCGGTGCCTATGCAATACAGGAATGGATAGGCGTTGTAGGCATCAGATCTATCAATGGTGATTTTTATAATGTTATGGGCTTACCGGTAAGCAGGGTAGTTAAAGAACTGAATAAATTAAACTACTCATAAATTATTCGTGAAACGGCAGACGTGAAACGTGAGTATTTCACGTTTCACCTTTCACGTCTCACGATTATTTGCGATACAGAGGAATAGATGATCTGAATATTTCTTATCTTTCTTTTACCAACGATTAACTTATGAAAGAAAAACTTTTGCAATACATCTGGCAGTTTCAATATTTTAATAAGAATGAACTTACCACAATTGACGGAGATCCAATCCAGATAATTCATCAGGGAAGTTTTAATACCAACCAGGGCGCTGATTTTTCTGAAGCAAAAATTAAAATTGGCAATACTACATGGGCAGGTAATGTTGAATTACACATTAAGTCCTCCGATTGGAATTTACATAATCATTCTGCAGATAAAAACTATAACAATATAATACTGCATGTAGTTTGGCAGCATGATAAAGAGATAAAAGATATTGCAGGAAATAATTTACCAACACTCGGGTTACAAAACAGGGTTTCAAAATTATTATTGAATAAATATGAAGCGTTGATGAATGCCTCTTCATTTATCCCATGCGAAAACCATGTTCATACAATTAATGACCTTACGCTACTAAGCTGGAAACAAAGATTGCTTGCAGAAAGATTAGAGGCTAAATCAGCGATCATATTTTCATTTTTAAACCAAAATAATTTTCATTGGGAAGAAACTTTCTGGTGGCTTATTGCAAAGAATTTCGGGATAAAAGTAAATGGTGAAGCATTTGAAAAGATCGCAAGATCATTATCGGTAAATATTCTGGCAAAACATAAGAATCAAATTCATCATCTTGAAGCATTATTATTTGGCCAGGCAGGTTTACTTGAAAAAGATTTTACAGAGGACTATCCTCAAATGCTACAAAAGGAGTATAGGTTTTACCAAAAGAAATATAAGTTACAGCAACCTGAGGTGCAATTATTTTTTCTAAGGATGAGACCGGCAAATTTTCCAACTCTTAGATTAGCACAGCTTGCAATGCTCATTAGTAAAAGCACTCATTTGTTTTCAAAAGTGAAAGAAAGCGTATCCGTATTTGAAGTAAAAAAACTTTTAAATGTAACTGCCAACGATTATTGGCATTATCACTATGTATTTGATGAAACCCCGGCATTTAAAAAGAAAAAGCTTGGTGAGCAAATGATAGATAATATTCTTATTAATACAATTGTTCCCATCTTATTTGCTTATGGGCTTTATCATAATGAGCAACAATATAAAGACAAAGCAATTGCATGGCTTGAAGAGATCTCTTCTGAAAAAAATGTTATCACAAAAGGTTTTGAAGCGCTTAAGTTTTCTAACAAAAATTCCTTTGATTCCCAATCATACATCCAGCTAAAAAATGAATACTGTAATAATAAACGTTGCCTGGAATGTTCAATCGGGAATTCTTTGTTGAAAGGGGTTTAAAGTCATTCGTCATTGGTCAATCAGTCAATAGAAATAAAACTTAATTAGTTCCACTTAATGACCATTGACTTATTGATAGCTCACCAATTATATTCAATGTTCGTTTTCAGATCGGGATGCAGGCTCTTAGTAACCGGGCAATTATTTCCTGTTCTTTCCAAAATCAATTTATCCTTTGCATCTAATTGCAATTGAGGAAAATGTATGGTAACATCAATTTGTGCTACTCTTCTCGGATCTTTTAACATATGTTTTGTAACATCAATTTTTGTATCTTTTAATTCAATATTCATATCCCTGGCTTTTAAAGCCATCGTAGTTATTATACATGTAGCCAAAGAAACGCATAGTATATCAGTAGGAGAAAATTTTTCTCCTTTTCCACGGTTATCAGTTGGTGCGTCTGTTTCCACTACAGTCCCGCTTTGTAAATGCGTAGCCTTGCAGCGCAAATCTCCCTGGTATATTATTGAAGCTGTCATTGTGTATTTTTGCATAAATTTACAAAGTAAAACCTCAATACATTCTACATGCGAAAACTATTTTTTATAATCATATCATTGGTTATTGCTACTTCATCATTCGCTCAAAAACAAACTAAAAAAGAAAGACGTGATCAAAACCGCAAACGGATTGATGCACTTATTAAAGAGGAAGAAGAAGGCGTAATTGTTTATAAAAAACACACGGTGTATGGTGGCAAACTTATCAATAATGGTTACGGAGCTTTTATTGAGATTGGAAAAATGAAAACTCCAAAAAAAGGAATGCTGTACCAGCTTGAAATATCTGAATACAAAAGTCTTAAAGAAGAAAAACAAAGCAATCTTTACAATTACAGCACACCTTTTATTTTTGGTAAGCTAAACTTTTTTTACCCGGTTAAGTTAGGAATGCAGCAACAAATTTTATTTGGAAATAAATCTAATAAAAATGGCGTAAGTATAACCGGCAACTATGGTGGCGGATTAAGTGTTGGTTTACTTCGCCCATATTATGTGCAGCTTGGCGCCACAGGAAATTATGTAAAATATGAATCTGCCGATAGCGCTAAATTTTTAGACCCTTCTGCTATTAGCGCCGGTCCTGGTTTTAGCAAAGGCTGGAGCGATTTAACCGTAACTCCGGGGGCATACTTAAAAACTGCACTGCGATTTGATTATGGTAGTTATAACGAAATTGTATCTGCACTTGAAGTAGGTATAAGCGCTGATTTTTATTCTAAAAAAATTCCTTTGATGGTACATGAAACACAAAAACAATTTTTCTTTACAGGATATGTTGCTATACTATTTGGACGAAGAAAATAATTTGGTAGCCGGCTTTTGCAATTCTATTTAGCTTCATTGGCAGTTTACCCTGAGTTTATCGAAGGGCACTCTTGTACATCATATCTTTATTCAGCAATAAAAAAACTAAATGCAGGATTTACTAACAGAAGATATCATTCAACCTAAAAATAAAAAACCAAACTGGCTTAGGGTAAAGCTGCCTATTGGTGAAGAGTACAAGCATGTTAGAAATTTAGTTGATACACATAAACTGCATACCATTTGTGAAAGTGGTAATTGTCCAAACATGGGCGAATGTTGGGGAGAAGGTACTGCAACTTTTATGATCCTTGGAAATATTTGTACCAGGAGTTGCGGTTTTTGTGCAGTGGCAACAGGTCGTCCATTGCCGGTTGATTGGGATGAACCGCAAAGAGTTGCCGAAGCAATTCATTTAATGAAAGTAAAGCATGCAGTAGTTACTTCTGTAGATAGAGATGAAATAAAAGATGGTGGTTCAATTGTTTGGTACAATACTATCAAAGCAATTAAATCTTTAAATCCTTCTACAACTTTAGAAACTTTAATTCCCGATTTTAAGGCAGAGAAAGAAAATATACAACGCATTATTGATGCCGCACCTGAAGTGGTTAGTCATAATATTGAAACAGTTGAGCGTTTAACAAAAAGGGTAAGGATACAGGCAAAATATTGGCGCAGCATGCAAACACTTCGCATTTTAAAAGAAGGCGGAATGCGAACAAAAAGCGGTATCATGCTGGGACTTGGTGAAACAAAAGAAGAGGTGATACAAACTATGCATGATATTAAAGACAGTAATGTTGATGTAATTACAATAGGTCAATACCTTCAGCCAACAAAAAAACATTTAGATGTTCAGCGCTTTATTCATCCTGATGAATTTGCAGAGTTCCGTGAAATTGGCTACAACCTTGGCTTTGATTATGTAGAAAGCGGTCCGCTGGTTCGCTCATCCTATCATTCAGAAAAGCATATTATCCCCGGTTATGGAATAAATAAGTGGATGGAGGAGAAGTTATCAGTTAATCAGTAATCAGTCTAATTGCGACAGGAACGTTCAGCCAATCTCACAATAAATTTTTAATGATAAACAAAAACTTATTTTTAAAAACTCTTTTTCTTTCAATTCTGATTTTATCAATTACCCACCTTTCATTTTCACAACTTAAATGGAAAAATGTTGATTCGCTTTATCAGCCATTGCCTTCGTCCGTTCATGTTTACTTTACCAATGACCAACCCGATACAGGCGCCTTCCGTGCATATTATCTAATTGCAGATATTAAAGACAAACATTTAAATTTTACAACTGATACAACTTATAAAAGACGGCTAACTCCTTCACAATTCTATCAGAAGAATGACAACCCTCTTGTTGTAGTTAATGGTACTTTCTTTTCTTTTGAAACAAACCAGAATTTAAATGTTGTTATTAAAAATGGAAAATTAGTTTCCTATACTGCACCGGTAAAAGGAAGGGGAAAAGATTCTGTATTAAAATATATTGCTTATAAAGGCGCAATAGGAATTAGTAGAAAAAGATTTGCTGATATTGCATGGCTTTGGGCGGATTCTTCTGAAAAATATGCTTATGCATTTGAACTTCCCAGAAAAGCTACTTTGCCTCATCAGAATTTTTTTAGTAAAGAAGATCTTGTAGATTATGATAGTGTAAAGAATTATTTAGGTGAAGGGCAAAATACAGAACCAATTGGTAAATGGAAAATGCAAACTGCCATTGGTGGCGGACCGGTTCTTTTGCAAAATGGTAAAATATTTATTACTAATGAAGAAGAGAGAATGTTTATAGGTAAGGCTATTAATGATAAGCATCCACGCACTGCAATGGGTTATACAAAAGATAATAAACTTATCATCCTTGTTATTGAAGGAAGAAATTCAAATGCCCATGGCGCAACCTTAACACAGGAAGCACAAATATTTAAAGATCTTGGTTGTATTGAAGCATTAAACCTTGACGGAGGCGGCAGCAGTTGCCTGCTGATAAATGGAAAAGAAACAATTAAGGTTTCTGATAAAACTCAAAGACCTGTACCGGCAGTCTTTATTATTAAAGCGAAGCATTAATTGATTCAGGCTTCATTTCCCAAACCAAAGCACTGGCGCCAAGTATGGCAGCATCAGATTCCTTCAGCTCACTAAAAATTAATTTTACTTTATTTTGAAAAATAGGAAGAAGATTTTTTTCCATATGTTCTTTTGTCGGCTTCATAATAAGATCGCCGGCCCGGGTAACTCCGCCAAATAAAATAATTGCTTCAGGGGAAGAGAACATAACAAAGTTTGCAAATGCTTCGCCTAAAATTTTTCCCGTAAATTCGTACGTCTTTTTTGCAATTGCATCTCCCTGCATTGCACACTCACAAATCATCTTGCTGTTAATTTCTTTTTCAGGATAATTTCTTAATAAACTTTTTTCATCCGGATGTTCTTGTAATAATTCGAGAGCGGTTTTTACAACACCGCTTGCAGAAGTATATGCTTCCAATGAGCCATACATACCGGTTCCTTTATGCAGCCTTCCGCCGGGAACAATTATGGTATGCCCCAACTCACCGGCAAAACCATCATGACCTAAAATTAATTGTCCGTTAGCAACAATGCCGCTCCCAACACCGGTTCCAAGCGTTATCATAATAAAATCTTTCATTCCCTTGGCTGCGCCATACATCATTTCACCAACCGCTGCAGCATTGGCATCATTGGTTAGTGCAGCAGGTAATCCAAATTTATCTGATACAAGTTTAGCGATGGGAACAATACCTTCCCATTTTAAATTAGGAGCATAATCAATTGTACCCGTATAATAATTCCCGTTGGGAGCGCCAATACCAATGCCATGGAAATTTGATCTTTTTAAAGATGTAATTAAAGGATTTAATGTTTCGTATAAAGCATTGATGAAAGAATTTATTTCAGGATAATCCTCGGTTTTTAATTCGCCTTTCTGCAAAATTTCACCACGATGATTTACGATGCCATATTTAGTATTGGTTCCACCAACATCAATTCCTATTGCAAGTTCATTTGAAATGTCCATCAAAAAATAATTTTATATTTTGGGAATGATTAATGACCACCACCTTCTTTTATATCATAATCAATTCCCTGTGTTTTTAAAATTGATTTTGCTTTTACGGCATAAAATGTCAGGTATGCAAAACATGCCACACCGACGAGGTATGACATTTGAATTCCTAACAAATTATTACCTGCAAGATAGCCCTGTAATAAACTGATAAAACCACCGCCCATAATCATCATTATTAAAAAGCTTGCTCCCTGGTTGGTATGCCTTCCTAATCCCGCTATGGCCAGCGTAAATATACATGGCCATAAAGTTGAACAAAATAATCCCACACTTATGAATGCATAAACACTCATCATTCCATCTGATGCCATGCCAATAATGAGCGCTGTAATTCCCATCAAAGAAAAAATTAATAATTGCCTTGCAGGATTTCCCCTGCTTAACAGATCGCCAATTATCAATGCAATAATTACAAAACCATAAATGTAGAAATGACTTATATCATGTTTTGCAATTGCAGTTACTAAAAGAAAAATACCAAATGCGATGTATGGCATTATGAACCGGAGAATAGATTTTGCATTAGCGCTTACATTAAATGCGCCTACAGAATTTGTCCATCTGCCGATCATTAAGCTTGCCCAAAAAAGAGATACATACGGTGCAATATTTTCTGTAGGAAAGGGAAGGCCATTGGCTGTTTTAACATGCTGCTTCATAAACTCGGGCAAGTTAGACGCTGTGGAAACTTCTACCCCTACATAAACAAAAATTCCAATCATTCCCAATAGCAGTTGTGTATAATTTAATGCGCCGGTTTTTACAGGCGTGTTCAATCTGTCAGTAATATCTGTTGGAGTGGCCACCCTGCTTACCTCTTCTTCATGAGCTATTTTATTTGGTATAGAAGAGAACCTGAAAATTACGGCTACAACTAAAAAGGCAGCACCTAAAATAAGGTATGGAATTTTGATAGATTTTATATCAGCGACCTTTGCTGCATCGCTTGCAGCTACCGATCCGAATATGGCAAAGCTTACCAGCAACGGGCCAATTGTAGTACCAAAATTATTAATACCACCGGCCATACTAAGCCGTTGAGAACCACTTCTTGGATCACCCATAACAATAGCTAAAGGGTTGGCTGCTGTTTGTTGTAATGAAAAGCCCAGCCCTACAATAAACAATCCTGTTATCATTAAACTAAATGATGCATTATCTGCTGCAGGAATAAATAATAATGTGCCTAATGCAGATATTATAAGCCCTAAAGAAATCCCATTCTTATAACCGATGCGGTTTAAAATATCCCCGCCGCTTGCCTTGCTTAAAAAATAATAAATAATTGACCCAACTGTATAGGCAACATAAAATGCAAAAGAGATCATTTGAGATTGCCATTGCAGCAAATGCAATTTTTCTTTAAAAACAGGGATAAGTATATCATTGCTGGCAGCAACAAAACCCCAAAAGAAAAAAACCAGTACCAGAGTTCCAAATTGTGACCATTTAGTTTGTTGTGTCATAAAGTAATCGTTTTAATGAGAGACGAAAATTAAACTGTTTTTCTTGTAGCGAAAAATTTAAAGTTACTTATTTTATATCATCAGAAAAAGAATCTAAATTGATGTAGATTGTAAAATATAATTCTGTAAATGGAAATAATACATGTAAGCGCAGAATGTTATCCTTATGCCAAAGCAGGTGGTTTGGGAGATGTGATAGGTGCATTGCCAAAATATCAAAATAAACTTGGGCATATTGCAAAGGTTGTAGT
>CABDYF010000118.1_pt1 | contig 14083 bp, 10 predicted proteins | sample 3131951 | NCBI WGS metagenome assembly CABDYF01 (sample SAMEA5534337, study PRJEB31848) | metagenome | biome: tundra; feature: field; material: soil | place: USA | collected 2013-05 | depth 0.45 m | reverse complement strand
TCAATCCGTTATCAACTGCTAATCCCGCCGTGGTGGAAAGAAAACTTTTTGTAGCACTAAACGTCATATCCACCCGGGTTATATCTCCCCACTGTGCTACGATGTAACCATTTTTAATTATAAGGCCTGCAGGGCCGCCTCTTTCTTTCATTGGCCCGATTATTTTATAGTCTGGTTCGTTACTGTAGACTTTCAGATTGGCAATACGTAAATCTCTTTCAATTTTATTTTCATTAGTTAGTGCAAAGTTAACGGCACTGTCTAACAACAGTTTATTCATTTTCATTTCTGCAGCTGATTTAGCCTGCCATGTTGTGTCAGGGAAATATGCCGTTTGAGCATATGTAACTAAACAGTTAAAGAATAAAACTAAAAATGCTATAAGGGATTTTTTTATCATGTTTGTTTTATTTTAATTGGCCAAACTATAGAATGTCAAAATTGCATAACGCACAACACGTAAATATATGATATAAGATGCTATAGCTTAAAAAATTTCACAATTGAAAATCATGCATTTAGTGTTATACATTTTGTACCTGCCTGCCGGTAGGCAGGTTGTTGTTAGTACAATCCGTTTTACAAATCTATTTTTTCTTCCATGAATGTCATTGGCCGGATGGCAGCAGCATTGTCTTACAGGGGACCGTCAGACAATTTAGTTCCTCAAATCTTTAAAGAAAAAAGCTCAACCTCAATGCCTTTTCCTTTTAAGTCTACGGGACCAAGGTTTTCAGTTTGCCATTCTTCAAGGTCAATATTTTCCATAAATTGTTTTGATACAATAAAGTTATGGTTAAGCTCATTGGTGGCGCTTCTTATCCGGGCAGTGGTGTTCATGGTATCTCCTGTCATTGCCAGGTCTTTTTTAATAACACCAATTTCACCTACGGTTACATCGCCTAAATGAATGCCTACTCTAAACTCCGGCACCATTCCATAGTTCCGCCTGAAATGTTCGCTCTTTTTTTGAATATTTTTTCTTGCCAAAATAACTGCATCCATACACTTTCTTGTATTTTTTTTATCAAACAGCCACGATGAGACTGCCTCATCACCAACGTATTGATAAATTCTTCCCTCATATTCAATTATAGCAGTCGAAACCTGGTAAATAAAATCGCGGATGAATTTAAAATACAATTCATGCCCGAGTTTCTCGGCAATAGGAGTAGAGCCTTTAAGATCCATGAACATTATTATCCGCTTTTCAATTTTTGGCTGAATATATTTTCCTAAAAAAATATCCATAAATACACCGGGTGAATAACGCTCATTGATCAGGAGAAATAATTGCGTAATAAAAAAGATGACAAGCCAGTAAAGAACTTTTTGCTGTAGCCAGTTTTTATGCAATGCGTAAACAAGAATGTTATGAAGCGCCAGCCCCGGTGATTGGCCTGAAACCAACGTGAAATTCACAAATTGTATAAGAAAACTTATAACCAGGGCAGCCGCTAAAAGTATAAAGCTTTTTAAAACAAAATTGAGCCAAAGCGGGGAATGACGTAAAAACTTTTTTAGCTTGTAAACAAAAATGTAACCCATTATTATACTAAGTATGAACATGAGAATCTCTCTCATCCACAAACTATGTTCACGCAGTATCCTGTCTATTTCCTGGTTTTTAAGCAGCACTACTATCCAGTCGATCAATGTCCAGAAAAATGCAATGAACAAAACAGATCTTATTCTGTATTTAGTAATGTTGGATATTTTAAACCATCTACGTCTAAAAAGTATCATGATTTGTTTTGTAAATAATTATAAATAGAATGCTGTGCGTTCAATTTTTCTGCTCCGTTTTCAATTTTCTTCTGTTCTAAATTTGGTAAAAGAATAACAGCTTTATCATTATCCTGCCATTGTATCTCAAAATAATCTATCAGTTCTTTTTTGCAGTCCGGTGTTTTAATTGCTACGCAAACTTCTATGCGGTGATATAAATTCCTGTTCATCAGATCTGCAGAACCCATAATTACTTCCGCATTTTCTCCTGCTCCAAAAATCATAAGTCTTGTATGTTCCAGATACCGGTCAACTAATCTTTTGATAGTGATGTTTTCGCTTACACCTGGCAGGCCCGGCATAAGACAGCATACACTTCTTATTATTAAATTCACTTTAACTCCCGCCTGGCTTGCTTTGCATAAAAGGCTGATGAAATAAGGCTCTTCAAGATTATTGACTTTAATTCTTATCATCGCTTCTTCGCCCTGCTGTGCTCTTTGAATTTCGTTAGCAATTAGTTTTTCCAGCCTGTCATTCATATTAAACTGCGATACCAGTAACTTATCAAATTTTAATTTGTTATTCTCAGGTGATTTATTTTTTTTCTGTAAGAATTTAAACAATGAGACCATTTCTTTTACAATGAAAGGATCGGTTGTCATCAACACATGATCGGTATAGAACTGTGCAGTTATCTCATTAAAATTGCCGGTACTTAAAATTGCATACGATACATCTTCAAAACCCTTACGTTTTTTAACCAGCGCTATTTTTGAATGCACTTTTATATCAGGAATACTGTAAATAATTTTTATGCCTGCATCCTTCATCACCCTGCTCCATTTAATATTATTGGCTTCATCAAATCTTGCTTTAAGCTCAATAAATGCAATAACATTTTTACCATTTTTTGCTGCGCTTATTAATGCATTTACAATGTGAGATTCGGCAGCAACCCGGTATAGCGTTATATAAATATCTGTTACTTCCATATCAACTGCAGCCTGGTTAAAAAAAGAAAGAACAGGGTTATAAGATTGATATGGGATGTGCAGTAAAACATCCTGCTTGTTTAATACATTAAATATATCGCCGCTGTCCATTACATTTAAAGAGGAGAGAGGCTTTAGTTTTTGGTAAGTAAGATTTTTATTGAAAGTAGGGAACGTTGAAAGATCACTAAGGTGGTGATAGCGTCCGTCGGCAAACATATCCTCGTACTTTACGCAAAAGGCTGATGTAAGAAACAATTGCAGGTTTCTCGGCATTCCGTTTTCGTAAAGAAAACGTGATGGCGGACCGTAATCTCTTTTCTTAAGCTGCTTTTCAATTTTATTTAAAAGATTGCCACTGTATTCATCAACAAGATGTAACTCCGCATCCCTGTTGAATTTGATGCTGTACACGCCAATGATTTCAAGTCCCGGAAATAAGGATACAAGATTTTCTCTTACAATATCATCAATGAAGATCACGTATTCAAAACCCTCAAGCGGAGTAAGTGTAAAAAACCTTTGCAGTTTATTGGAAGGAATATTTACAATTGCCTGCTTTAAAAGTCCCTGGTTATTTTCTTTAAGCGAAACAACTAAATACAATTGATTATTTTCAGGCAGAAAAGAGTTTGCATTGTTGCCGTCTAAAAATATAGGTTGAATAAAAGAGAGTACGTTTGATAAAAATATTTCTTTTACTTCTGCAATATGTTCCTGTCTTATCCCGCTGTTGTAATAAAAGATGATACCCGTGTCTTTTAATTCAGGAATGATCTCTTTTAATAAAATGGATCCAAAAATTTCCAGCTGCCGGTTAATTTCATTTTGTGTTTTTTCCGGAATATCTTCTGTTGAACCGAGGCTCACCTGCATTCTTGTTTTCCTGTCCAGTTTTGAAAGCGCAATAACTGATGGATATCTTACCCTGAAAAATTCATCAAGATTAGAAGAAAAAATAGAGAGAAACTTTAATCTTTCATATAATGGAACGTCTTTATCAGCGGCTTCCTGTAATACCCTGAAATTAAATCCTAACCAGCTAAGGTCTCTGTTGTAAAACATTGTACCTGCATTTTATAAAGGTGATCCTGAGCCATTAATAATTGTATTAGCAGGAATGTTTTTCTGAAGAAAAGCGGCAATGGCAAAAGCAAATACGGAAATAATTATCCCTATCATAAAAATATTATAGGCAAGTCTTATCAATTTATATTTTCTGCCCAATACTTTGCCTAAATAATAAATATCTTTAATAAGCGAGCCATATAAGTAATCTGTATCTCTCATCATACTTCTCATGGCAACGTTATATTGCTCATAAGTTGCTTTATAAAAATTCCCAAAAAAAAGAAGGTTTGTTTTTTTCTCCTTTACATCTTCCAGTGTAAATTTCCCTTCACTTATTTTTGGCCTGGTCGCCACTATAGATATTACAATAGTAGTAACTGCAACTATTAAAAATATAATTGACGGTATAGTTAAATAAGGCGCATCAGAAAGTTTGCGCAGCAGCACACTTAATATTACAGAGATGATAATTGCATTTACCGAGATGAGGATGTTAGCTTTATGATCTGCCATGTCACTCAGCTTCAAATGATTTTCTGAGGTTAAGCGAAGCATGGTTTGAATACCTTTAGACATCAGCCTGCTCTTGTCTTTTCCAATATCCTGAAGGCTTTCGCCTTCAAGAATCTTTTCTTCTGTTTGTGTTTCTTCGGCTTCCCTCTGAGCCAGTTTCTTCTTTAATTTTTTCATATTTAATTCTTTAGTTACTGACAATAAATCTTTGCAATAGGTTGTATAGAACTGGTGATCTTCCAGCAATTTAATGGTGTTCTTATTAAATTCTACTTTATCAAGCTTGCCATTTTTTAATTTGTATTCTTCCATTACACGCTTATTGGTAGCCTTAAAATCTTTTGTTCCTAAATTATAGGTATCTGCATCGCAGATGATCTGTTGTAATAAATTAACCGGGTTGCGGGGTGGTTTGGTTACTAATATGCATTGCTCAATATTATCTATCAGTTCATTATCATTTGTATGATCAAGCATGAACTTTCTCATTACATCAACACTCATTTCTTCATGTTTGGCAAGCTCTGTAAATAGATAACCTGTATCATGAAACCATGCAGCTGCATACAGGGTGAGCATTTCTTTTTCATTTACATGGTAATGACCGGCAATTTCTTTTGTTCTGTCAACAACACTTTGTGTATGCTTAAGATTATGATATGCCAGTGTATTATCTTCCAGCGTTTCAAATAAGCCGGTTACGTAATGCTCAATTTTTTTATAAAGATTATTATCCATATTAAAAAGTTAGATTGAATTTAGTACCCAGTGAAAAGTTAAACAATTTATCTTCATTAGAAACACCAACAGTTGCTGAAATAATTACAATGTTGAAAGGAGAATAGTAAAGCCCTCCGCCATAAGATTGATGCCATTGATGCGAAATTTCATTTCTCAGCCATACTCTACCAACATCGTAAAAGCCTATCACGCCTACATCTCCCGGTAAAATATACGACTGTGATTGAAATAATTTCACTCTTATCTCTGCACTGCCATAAGCAAGTGATGAACCTGCGAACCTGTTTTTTCTAAATCCTCTTAGAAAATTATTTGCACCAAGCGTAAGCGCCTGAAAATATTCAAAATTTTTAGTAAAGATATGCCCGCCACCAAACCTGAAAATACCCACCAGTTTTCTCGCCTCGCTTAAGCTTGCATACACCGTCATATCAGTAGTAAATTTTGTAAGATTTTTACTTTTACTACTCAATCCTGCCAATGAGCTTAATTCTGTGTACCATGTAACACCCCGGGTTGGCAATAATTCATTGTTTACATAATTGATATCAATTTTAAGTTTACCTCCTAAATAATCTTTGGTGCTGTAAACACTTGCAGAGTCAGAACCAATTAATGCAGGGTTGGCAAGAATACGTGTTTTATTATCGCTGAATTTACTCCAGTAATGATAATAAGCCGGCCCGATGCTAACTTCTACCACATTATTAATCCGCTTGCGTATCAATAGATCAGCCTGTACATATTTATATCTCACTCTGTAAAATTCTACAGGTTTTGAAGGATCTTTTACCGTTGAATTTCCAAACCCGAAAAAGTTATTTAGTGTAGGGTTTACCATTTCTGCATTTAATAAAATATCTTTTTTTAGAAACGCCTCATTAAAAATTCCCTGGTATTTTACCTGGTAAGCGCCATGATTTAAAGCATACAAAGTTGATAATTTCTGATAGGTTGAATAAGGGTCTTTTCTAAAGCCAAATGTTTTTGCTGAAAAGCCCAAACCCACCAGCAGCATGTCTTCCTGGTTATAACCTAAATTGATTTGAGGGAAACGATAAATATTATAATTAAATCCGTAAGACTTGTATTCGTTTACCAACGGATTGGAAGAAAGCTCAATTTTTGATTTGTTAGAATTTATAATTCCATTTTTTTCTGCAGTTGTATCCGTTGATACAATATCATAAATGTAATTGCGAACATTACCTTTTATATTAAATGTATCATTGCCTTTACCGCCAATCATTCTTACTTTTATTTTTGAGTTTGTATTTTCATCAATTTCAAATTTATCATTTCCATTAAGCCCATAAAGTCTTATTTCTTTTGTTATCCTGGGGTCAAACGTGCGGTTATACATAACACCGGCAGAATCAGCGCTTTTCTTTTTTCTATAAACTATTACCTGCAGGCTGTCACCATTATTCTTTACTTTAAAATATTCGTCCTGGTTGCTGCCAACAATATTTACCACTTTTGATAAAAATTTATAGAGCTTAATACCTTCATTCATTAAAATATTTCTCCTGCTCTTAAGCTTATCCGATATTGTTGCAGCATCCATTGGATATATTTCCGGCGGAAGTTTTTTTACAGCAGAATCAATTACTTTATCTGTAAGATTATGCTGGAAAGTATCAATAATATTTTTCCACTCATTTTCATTCAGTCTGTTCAAAAATATCCTGTCAATATCACGGGCTTCCCAATTGAACCAGACCACATTTGGGATATTTTTCTTAAAGCCCTGCAAATATTTAAACTGATTTTTTGAAAGATAATTTATCAGTAATCCATCGGAATTGAAAAATGCCTGATCCCTATCTTTTGGAATAGGATAATATAATTTTCCTTTACCAGTGTCACGTGTATCCCATTTCCATTGATCAAAATACCTGTCATAATCTCCGATCACATTGTCTAAAAGCCGGGTTCTTAAATATGCCTGTTGATCAGTATGATTATCGTGGTCTTCAAAAAGCTTATTAATAACTTTTGCAGTAGTTTTTAAATTCTTTGAATTGGGAACAGGGTCTTTTGGTTCAAGCATGCATACAGTTTTTGCAAACAATTTTCTATAAATATCGAGAGCAGGATCATCCGGCACAAAAAAGTATTGTGGATTTGCCGGAATTACATCAGTTGCTTTTGCAAGGTCTGAAATTACAAGCGCCGCATACGGATGACTTGCTGAGATCAGATCCTGATAAATACCTTGCGCTAATGTGTTTTTAAGATTTTCGGGAAGTGCTTTTTCAGGGTCTTTATCCACAGTACGTAATTTCCATAGCTTTCCGGTTTTATCTTCTAAGGTTAACGACCTGGTTTGTTTGCCTCCACCAAGAGAAATTATTTTAAACCCACCCTTCTCTTTTCTTATATTAAATACTTTTAGTTGTATAGGTGTGCTCCATTCCTTGCGGTAATTATTTCCAAGAAATGTTTTTTTGAAGCCGGTTGGATTCTTGTATTTGTCACTTGCAGAAATTATTACACTGTCTTTAAAGGCAGCTTCTACTTCCCTCACAGTATCTTTCGGATTTTCAGGCGTTGGGATAGTGGCAAAGTTAAAAAGATGTGTTGTATATGCGTTTTTAACCTTGTTAGAATCAACGGTATAAAATGTAGTACTTACATTTTTATTTTTTGATATCTCCAGTGTGGCAAAACCATTTTTATCTGAAGCATATAAAGATTTTCTGCTTTTAGAAACACGGGTTGATTTACTTCCTGAACCACTGACTATGTAATAATAGCCGCTATCTTTTATAAGCTGAAGCGAATGTTCATGACCTGCTACATAAATCACATTCTCATGTCCTTTAATAACCTTTTCTACTTCTGATACCAGGTCTACATAAGCAGGTTGCTTCATATCTTCAACTGTTCCGAAAATACCTCTTGTAATTGGATAGAAGGAACCAATAATCGGCAACGGAATATATAATTTTGGAAAGGCATCTGTAAGTGGAAAAATATGTTGTTTTAATTTAAAATAACCACCATGAATACCAAAGCTTCTGAAAGTATGATGCACAGCAAAGAGCACCAGCTTCTTTGAATTTCTTGAAAGCAGATCATCAAGTTGGATTAAAACTTCTGCCTTTGTTTTATAAGGACAATCAGATTCAATGCCCGGCTTATCGTAAGGATGCACCCACCACTGGCTATCCATAATTATTAATGTTACATCAGGCGTTATGCTTACTTCTACAGGACCGGGGCAGCCATCCTCAGGATAAAACTTTACGTTATCCCTTCCTGTATTATCTACATATTGCTGTTGTCTTACAATTGTTTCCCATCCGCCCGGGTTTCCATTATTCCAATCATGATTACCCGGTATAAAATACACCTTAGCCTTGGTATTATCAGCAATATGAATTTGAGAATCAAGCACCGCCTTCATCATATAGTAGTTTGGCGATGCCTCGTCAGGTAAACCGGAATTATAAAGATTATCGCCCAAAAAAATAATAGTTGTTTTTGCATCAAAAGGGATAGCGCTTTGCACGCCTAAAAGAACAGGGTGTTTTCCCTTGGTAAATTCACCGGCATCACCAATTAATACAATCCTTGCCTGTAGGCTATCCTGCGCTAAACAGTATGATTGAAATAATATGGTAAGAAAAATAAAGACTCCTAAAAATTTTTTCATGAACCTTTCTTTTTTGGTTTAAAAATTAAAATGGTAGCGGCATCTTTTTCCCCTTTTTCGTTTGAGATGAGCAGGTCACCCCATGGTGTAAAAGTAATTCCTTCAGGTTGATTAAAAGTAACCGGGTCAAGAGGATAAACATCTTTTACTTTACCATTTCTATCTGCCACCACTAATAATTTATTTAGAGAAGCAAGAATGTAAAGCTCATTTGTTATGGGGTTAACTGCCGCCGCCGAGGGTTTAAAATGTAACTTATTTTCACCAATTTTCTCTGCTATCGGCCTCACGTCAATGGTAAAAAGAAAAGGATTGTATGCAGAAGAATCAGGCTTATACCCCCATGCAGTAACTATTTTCTTTTTATCATCTTCGCAATCTTTACACATCATAACCAATCCTAAAGAATCATCATAGTATAGGGTTTCAAACTCATTGGTTTTTTTGCCCGCATTCGGAAATTTGCTTTTGTATTTTATTATTGAATCACCATTAAATTTTAATGATTCAATATCGCCATTGCTTATTAAAATATAAAATGTGCTGTCGTGTATAACTATATCTTCAAAATCATGTTTTTTATCAAAGCGCCATTGTCTAATTGTACCGCTTCCATTTAGATATATTTTAAATAGCAGACCATCCTCATCAATCTCAGCAAATACACTGCTGTCTTTAGGATAATAAAAAATTCCCGATATTTCATCAAGGGCTGAGGGCAATGAAATTTTTACAGGATCATTAAGATCATATCCGGGAGGTGAAGCAGAGGCTTTTTTTTCAGGACCGCAGCCTGAGTAATTATGGAACTTTAAAAGAACCAATAAAATAATCAGCAGTTTCGAATTAAACATACTTAAAGATAAGATGAATTATTTTGCGTAAGTGGCAAACCCTATGCCACATGATGGAATTTAAATTATTTGAAACCCTACCTTTGAATCCAAATTAAAAGCATGAGAGAACTCTCTGTAGTGATTACTGTTATTAATGAAGAAGATAATATTCACCCTTTGGTGAACGGGATACGAAATGCTTTAAACGGAATGGACTATGAAATAGTTTGTTGAATATTATGTTGCTGCATTATATCTATCCAACTTTATATAAACAAAATCCGGTTGCCAAAACTATTGAGATGGTAATGCAATCGGCTGTTGTATTATCTTACCAGGCCTATAATCCGGGGTATAATTTTTATTTGAATAAAAATGTAAAAAAATATTACTCTGTAGATTCAATCAATGCACAATTACAACAAAACCCGGGTGCAATAATTATCAGCAGGAAAGAATTTTTGGATTCTTTACGCTCTTTAGATCTTGATGTAATTGCTGAACATCATGATCTTTTTAAATTGCCAACAACAATAATCCTTAAACGACATGCAAAGCCTTAATTATAAAAATTTCAGGATAGGATTAATCTTATCAATGTTATGTGCATTGGTACTTTTTATATTCTCTTTTTTTTTAGGAAAAAATAATTTCTTTCTTTTATTAAATGCCGATCTCGGAATTTTTGCAGACTACTTCTTTCGGTTTTTTTCTGATTTGGGCAATGGATTATTATGGATACCATTGCTTGTATATTTTATTTATTCAGGAAGAAAAAAATTATTGCCATTTCTAATCAGTTGTTTTGCACTTACAACATTACTCACCCAGGCTTGTAAATATTTAATAGTGCCTGACGAGCTCCGCCCTACAGCTGCTATCACTACAGAATTTATTCATACCGTAAAGGGCGTAACTGTATATGCAACTGCAAGCTTTCCCTCCGGGCATACAGCTACGGCTTTTGTATTTTATTTTATTTTTTGTCTTGTAATTAAAAATGACTGGTGGCTCATTGTTGGACTGTTATATGCATTAATGGTTGGCTATTCACGCATCTATCTTGCGCAGCATTTTCCATTTGATGTTGCTGGGGGGATTATAGTCGCTATTGTTTCAGTAATTTTCTCTCTTATCATTCAAAATAAAATTGATAAAAGAAAAACTCAATAACTTACCTGCTTCTTTATCTTTATTAAAAGTTTTGCAGATTAGCAGCTCTTAAAATTTTTTATTAAACGAAATTGTCTTAAATTTTCAGTTGCTTTTTTATTTATAATAGAAATTTTTTAAATGAAATATAAACCTGTTCAAAATTATATTAAAGGAGAGTTTACAAACAGTTCTTCAACCCGTAAACTGGATGTTATTTCCCCGTTGGATGGCAATAAACTATCTGAAGTCCCTATGTCGTCTGCAACCGATCTTGATGAAGCCGTCAGGGCCGCAAAAGCTGTCTTTCCTCACTGGAGTAAAACTCCTATTAAAGAAAGGGTACAGGTTTTTTTCCGGTATAAATATCTTCTTGAAAAAAATTTACAGGAGCTCGCAGAACTATGTTCAGAAGAAAATGGAAAGACCATTGGAGAATCAATTGCAGAAATTGAAAAGTGTATTGAGCTTACTGAGTTTGCAACTTCATTGCCACAGCTTGTTACCGGAGAAATATTAGAAGTTAGCCGTGGTGTTGAATGCAGAACAGAGCATGTGCCTTTGGGAGTTGTGGCTTCTATTGTTCCTTTTAATTTTCCTGCAATGGTACCATGCTGGACTTTACCCAATGCAATTGCTTTGGGAAATTGTATGATAATGAAACCCTCCGAAAAAGTTCCGTTATGTGTTGGTAAATTAGCAGAGCTTTTAAAAGAAGCAGGATTGCCTGACGGTGTTTTTAATGTTGTTCATGGTGATGTTGAAATTGTAGAAGCGATTTGCGATCATCCCGATATACAGGCAGTTTCTTTTGTAGGTTCTACAAAGGTTGCCAAGATCATTTATCAAAGAGCAACATCAAATTATAAAAGATGTCTGGCATTAGGCGGCGCTAAAAATCACCTGATGGTTTTACCGGATGCTATTCCCGGAATGACGGCGCAAAATGTTGCAGCCAGCATGAGTGGCTGTGCCGGACAGCGTTGCATGGCAGCGTCAGCAATGATAGCTGTAGGCAATGTTGACAGCATAATTGATAAAATTTGTGATGAAGCAAGAAAAATTATTCCGGGTAAAAATCTGGGAGCTGTTATCAATAAAGAATCCAAAGAAAGAATTGAAAAATATATCACCGAAGCTGAGAAGGATGGCGCTAAAATTTTAGTAGATGGAAGAAATACAAAAGTAGAAGGAAAAGAAAACGGAACTTATGTGGGACCTACTGTAATTGATTATGTAAAGCCGGAGATGTCAGTTGCAAAAGAAGAAATTTTCGGCCCGGTTATTAGTATCATGCGGACAAATACTGTTGATGAAGCTTTGGCGATTGAGAATGCAAATCCTTATGGTAATGCAGCTTCAGTATTTACACAAAATGGTGGTGCAGCAAGATATATTATTGATCATGCAAGCGCAGGTATGATAGGAGTGAATGTGGGTGTGCCTGTACCGAGAGAGCCTTTTAGTTTTGGCGGATGGAATGAAAGTAAGTTTGGTGTAGGAGATATTACAGGAAAAAGTTCTATTGAATTCTGGACGAAACTAAAAAAGTCAACCATTAAATGGAATGCTGAAGCTGGAGTGAATTGGATGAGTTAATAGCCCATCCTAAATCCTTCCCGAAGGGAAGGACTTACCAACACACAAAACCTAAAGTGAAAAGTTTAATTTGTTCGGAATTGCAATAACGTTGAAGTGGAAGATATTATGTTTGGTATTGAACTGAAGCACCGCTCCCTCTCTATCGGAGAGGGAGATGGAGGGTGAGGCAAGAATCCTGAAGCTGGAGTGAATTGGATGAGTTAATTTTTTGGTTACGAGCATTTAATCTTTGGTCATCATTGTTGTGTCACTCACTTCAACTTTCAGTAATAATGGGATCAAATAAACATGCGCTAACAAATTGTGACCGCACCAAAACAAAGTATCAATTAAGTGTAAACTATGAGGTCACAATTTGTGACCTCATCTGAAGAGAATTATGGCGAAAGCAAAACGAAATATTATTAAGTTAATTCCTGAGGAAAGAATCATTAATAAAATTCATATCATCCGGGACCAGAAAGTAATGCTTGATTTTGATTTAGCTATTTTATATGAAGTGGAAACCAAGCGTTTAAATGAACAGGTTAAACGAAACCTGGAGCGTTTTCCTAAAGATTTTATGTTTCGCCTTACTTCAAAAGAATGGAATTTTATCCGGTCGCAATTTGCGACCGCATCGTCAGAAGTAACTATGAGGTCGCAATTTGCGACCTCATCACAAAGCAAAAGGAAGGATACATATACTCCTTATGCCTTTACTGAACATGGTGTAACAATGCTTGCCAGTGTTTTAAAAAGCGAACGTGCTGTAAAAATGAGCATAGCCGTTGTAAGAGCATTTATTGAACTCAAGAAAAATGCACTTCAATATAATGAGCTGATAGAACAAATTGAAAATCTAAAGAATCATTTAGGTGAACATGATGTACAGCTTAACAGTATTTATGAAGCGATAGAAAATTTATTAGATGCTAAAACTGATAAAGAGTTAAAAGAGGAAGCATGGCGAAACAGGAAACGAATCGGATTTAAAAATTGAAATAAAAAATGAAAATTCATACTATGAGCATTCTCGAAAAAATCATTCCACACAAAACGGAATCCGCAGAAATAATTGGAAACAACCATGACTATACTTTGTTCTCATGGAGCAAACAAAAAGGTACAAACCCTATCGCTGTAAAAAATGGCGAAGGCGTTTATTTATATGACTATGATGGAAAGAAATACATTGATTTTTCTTCGGGGTTAATGAATGTAAATATTGGTCATGGTGATCAGCGTGTAACAGAAGCTGTAGTAAAACAAATGCAGGAAGTGGCATACGTTACACCCAGTTGTGTTACCAAAGCAAGAGGAGAACTCGGAAAAAAATTAGCAGAGATATGTCCCGGTGATCTTAATAAAGCATTCTTCACTTTATGCGGTGCAAGCTCAATTGAAAATGCAATTAAGTTAGCAAGACTTTCTACCGGCCGCCATAAAATTTTAACGAGATATCAATCATACCATGGCTCTACAAATGCTGCTATGGCTGCAAGTGGTGATCCAAGAAAATTGCCCGTTGATTCGCAACAGCCAACAAACTTTGTTCATTTTGATCTTCCCTATTTATATCGTTGGGAATATGGCGAAGAAAATTTGCTGAAAGAATCTGTTGCAGGTTTAGAAAGGATCATTGCTTATGAAGGTCCTAATAATATTGCCGCAATTTTATTGGAAGGCGAAAGTGGTTCATCAGGATGTTTGCAATATCCTGTAGGTTATTTAAAAGCCGTAAGAGAGTTGTGCAATAAGCATGGCATCTTATTAATTATGGATGAAGTGATGAGTGGCTTTGG
>CABDYF010000115.1_pt1 | contig 14472 bp, 14 predicted proteins | sample 3131951 | NCBI WGS metagenome assembly CABDYF01 (sample SAMEA5534337, study PRJEB31848) | metagenome | biome: tundra; feature: field; material: soil | place: USA | collected 2013-05 | depth 0.45 m | reverse complement strand
GCTCTTAATTTATGATCAATATGTGCATTTAAATATCTTGTTTCATCATAAGAAATATTATCTAACTGAAACCCAACTACAGGCTCGTCATCATTGTAAAGTACCGCTTCATAAATTCCATTTGGATTATATGAGCCTGTATATTTATCCACTGCAGAAATACCAAAGCTTACTCTATCAGTATTCGTAATAATGATCGGAGATGCAGGAATGTATTTACCCTGCCCGACTGCGTCATTCAGGCGGGCATTTATTTTTTTTAATACATACAATTTTGGTGTTTGCGAATAGGTGCTTATGCGTCTGTCGTACACTGCTAAGCGAATTAATGTTGGTGGTACATTATCAGGAATTGGAAAACCAAACAATGAAGGATTAAACACCTTATCGGTTTTGGTATCTCTTATTTCAAAATGGAGATGCGGTCCCTGAGAACCACCTGTATTACCACTGAAAGCAATGAACTGACCTTGCTTTACCGGGAATAGATCTGGAGGAATGTCTAAGAATACCAGCCATGATTCCATTTTATATTGTTGCTCTTTTACATATTTTTCCAGCTCCGGGAAAAAATCATTCAAATGCCCGTATAATGTTGTTAAGCCATTGGGATGGTTAATGTAAATAGCTCTTCCAAAACCCGCTGGCTCAATTCTAACATGAGCAACATATCCATCCGCCGCTGCTACTACATTTACATTTTGTTTTTGATCTGTTTTGCAATCAAGCCCCATATGATAGTGGTTCGGACGCAATTCCCCAAAATTGGCTGCCAGTGCAATTTTTGCCTGCACAGGATATATAAAATATCCCTTTGGATAATTTTTTGCAGGAAAGACCTGTGCTGAAAGTGAAAAGAAAAAAATCAGGAAACAAAAAAAGAGGAACGGTTTATGTAAGGTAACAATTCTAAAGTTTATCATATTTATTTAAATACAAATCTAACGCCTAAAACTTAAAATATTTGTTATGTCAAAGTCAAATACAATAGGAGCAATAATTCTGGGAGCTGCCGTAGGAGTAGCGATTCTTGAATTTTTTAACATGCCCGATGATGAGCGCCGGGAATTTCTTTCTCATTTAAAAAACCGTGCTCACGATTTATTAGATGATGCAGAAGACACCGTGGACAGGGTAAAACAGCATTTTGCAGAAATAGATAGGAAGCCAAAGGAAGAATGGGTTGATAAACTTTTTGTTGCAAAAAGGTTGCTTACAGAATTATTCGGCTCCGAACGAAGATTTTTAATTTAATTAACTATGGTCTGACCGTCCCGGTCTGGCCATAGTTGTTAGAAACTGTTACATTTTTCTAAAACGCATCTGCATCATTGCATTTTCTTGCGAAAATTAAATTCATGTGTAGTACTTTTGCCCGCCATTTCGAAGCAATAAACTATGCCTAAAGATTCATCTATTAAATCAGTTCTTATAATCGGTTCCGGACCTATTATTATTGGTCAGGCGTGTGAATTTGATTATTCCGGTACACAGGCTGCAAAAAGTTTGCGTGAAGAAGGTGTTAAGGTAATTCTCATCAATAGCAATCCCGCTACCATCATGACAGACCCTATGATGGCGGACAAAGTTTATCTTCTTCCATTAACCATAGAAAGTATTGAACAGATATTACAGGAAAATAAAATTGATGCCATTCTGCCAACAATGGGCGGGCAAACTGCCTTAAATCTTTGTAAAGAGGGAGATGAACTTGGCATTTGGGAAAAGTATAAAGTGAAATTGATTGGGGTAGATATTAAAGCAATTGATAAAGCAGAAGACAGGGAAAAATTCAGGCAATGGATGATTGGCTTAAAAGTTCCTGTGGCTTTGGCAAAAACTGCTAATTCATTTTTAGAAGGAAAAGAATTTGCGCAGGAGATTGGATTTCCTTTGGTGATACGTCCTTCATTTACATTGGGTGGTACAGGTGGAAGTTTTGTACATAGTAAAGATGAATTAGATGAAGCGCTTAACCGTGGGTTGCAGGCATCACCAATGCATGAAGTATTGGTGGAAAAAGCATTGTTGGGGTGGAAGGAATTTGAACTGGAGCTTTTAAAAGATGCCAACGATAATGTAGTTATTATTTGTACTGTAGAAAATTTTGACCCGATGGGTATTCATACAGGCGATTCAATAACAGTAGCGCCTGCCATGACTTTGAGTGATACGGCCTATCAAAAAATGCGTAACACTGCAATCGCTATGATGAGAGATCTGGGCAATTTTGCAGGAGGTTGCAATGTTCAGTTCGCATTAAATCCACAGACAGAAGAGATCATTGCTATTGAGATAAATCCAAGGGTTAGCCGTTCCTCTGCACTGGCTTCTAAAGCCACGGGTTACCCAATTGCAAAAATTGCTGCAAAGCTGGCTATCGGTTACAATCTTGATGAATTAAAAAATCAAATTACCAAAACCACTTCAGCATATTTTGAACCGGCACTGGATTATGTTATCGTAAAAATTCCCCGCTGGAACTTTGATAAATTCAAAGGCGCTAATGATACTTTAGGATTACAAATGAAATCAGTTGGTGAAGTAATGGCAATAGGGAGAAGTTTTCCTGAAGCCATTCAAAAGGCTTGTCAAAGTTTGGAAAATGAAGCAGTAGGTCTCGGCTATTATGGCAAAAGCCTGATGTATGCTGAAGAGATTATCGAATATTTAAAAGTGCCGAAGTGGGATAGGATCTTTCGCATTAAAGATGCACTGATGATCGGGGTAAGTGTAAAACGGATATGTGAATCCACAGGTATTGACAGGTGGTTCATTTACCAGATACAAAAAATTTGTGATTGTGAAAAAGAGATCGCAAAGTATGATCTTGATTCTATTCCTGATGATCTTTTAAGAGACGCAAAACATTTAGGGTTTAGTGATGAGCAGATGTCAAGGATCATGAATGACGGAAGCACCGATGAAGATATTTATGAGAAAAGAAAATCGCTTGGTATTACCCGTGTTTTTAAAATGGTAGATACATGCAGTGCAGAGTTTGAAGCAAAGACTCCATATTTCTATTCAACTTTTGAGGATAATGTAAATCATGAATTATCCAATGAAAGTAAAATATCAAAAAAGAAAAAAGTAATTGTTTTAGGCAGCGGACCAAACAGGATCGGGCAGGGTATTGAATTTGATTATTGCTGTGTGCATGGATTGATTGCTATTAAAGAATGTGGCTATGAGTCCATCATGATAAATTGCAACCCCGAAACAGTTTCTACTGATTTTGATATTGCTGATAAATTATATTTCGAACCTGTTTTTTGGGAGCATATCCGGGAAATAATTGAGCATGAAAAACCCTTGGGAGTTATCGTTCAGTTAGGGGGACAAACGGCTTTAAAGCTTGCCAAAAGATTGCATGAAAAAGGGATTAAAATTATCGGTACCTCATTTGACAGTATGGATATTGCTGAAGACCGGGGAAGATTTAGTGACCTGCTGAAAGCTTTGGAAATTCCTTATCCAAATTATGGTACTGCTTATTCAACTGACGATGCTATTGAAGTTGCGAAAAGTGTTGGCTATCCTGTATTAATTAGACCCAGCTATGTTTTAGGCGGACAAAGAATGCGTATCGTTTTAAATGATGAAGAACTGGAAAAAGGGGTGCTGAGTTTATTGAAGCATCTCCCTGGAAACAAAATATTGATAGATCATTTTTTAGATAGATGCCAGGAAGCAGAGATAGATGCCATATTTGATGGTGAAGATTTTCATGTAATGGGGGTGATGGAACACATTGAGCCGGCTGGTATTCATAGCGGCGATAGTAATGCTGTATTACCGCCATTTAATTTGTCGCCATTAATTGTGCATACCATGGAAGAGTATGCAGAAAAAATTGCAAGGGAATTGAACATTCAAGGACTTATAAATATTCAATTTGCCATAAAAAACAATGAGGTTTTTGTTATTGAAGCAAATCCCCGTGCATCCAGAACAAACCCATTCATTGCCAAGGCATATCAAATCCCATATTTGAATATTGCGACCAAAATAATGTTGGGCAAAAAAAAATTAAAAAACTTCACTTTTGATAAAAAGCTTAAAGGTTTTGCTATTAAAGAGCCTGTATTTTCTTTCGATAAATTTCCCGGAGTAAATAAAGAACTTGGTCCCGAAATGAAAAGCACCGGCGAAGCCATAAGATTTATCAAAGATCTTCGTGATCCTTACTTCAGGCAATTATATAAAGAGAGAAGTATGCATTTGAGTAAATAAAGTAATCTTAAATATAGTGGCCCCTAAGCGTATGAATTATAATCAATTCTTCTTTTACTTCATAAACAAGTCTGTCTTTTTCTGTAATACGCCTTGACCATTTACCCGAAAGGTTATATTTCAAAGGTTCCGGTTTACCTATTCCTTCAAAAGGAGATTGTAGCATTGATTCAATCAAAGAACGAATTCTTTTTAATACGGCAACTTTACCGCTTTTTTGCCACCATTCTAAATCCCTTTTAGCCTCATCAGTAAAGATCATTTCCATATTTCGTCCAGATTGATTTTATGAACCCGGCCTGCTTTAAAATCTTCTTCACTACGTTTGACTTTAGCTACAAATTCTGGATTGTAATTTTCTGCTTCAGGTTCTTCTTCATAAGCTACTTTCAAAGCCTGACAAAATGCTTTTACAGCAGTTTGTTCCGCTTCATTTTTCGGAAGAATTAATAATGTGTCCATACACCAAATTTAAGTTATTTTATTTAGCATCTTCTTTATTCATATATTCTTCTGCATGTTCTTATGAAGTAAAAGCTTTATGAATAGTTATCTTTATAAGATGAAAAAATTATTGTTTGTATTCTTTTTGTTTTATGGAAACGTATTCGCTCAAACGTATATCGTAAAAGATAATTCATCTATTGATCAAACAATGTTTTTACAAAAAGCATTTGATGATCCTCAGATAAAAGAAGTTGTTATTAGTGCCTCAATAATTATTAATGGAACGCTTAATATTCCTCAGGAGAAAATATTAAAATTTGAAGGAGGAAAATTTTCAGGCAAAGGAACTATTAACGGAGGTATAATAGAGGCTAACTCCCATGCAAATATTTTCGATACAACCTTAACTGTAAACCCCAAAGCAGTTGATCAATATTTTTCTGTTAAATGGTTTGGTGCAACAGGCAATAATATTGATGATTATTTTGCTATCCAGAAATCAATAAACACTTGCATAAGAAATAATATACGAACCATTTTTTTACCGGCAGGAAAATATAAGATATCAAAACCATTAATTATTCTTAATAGCGCAGGCAGTTTTTGTACACTTGAAATGCTTGGTGAATCATCGTTTTGGGATTCCAATACTGGCAGTGAATTATATCCAACTTTCACAAATACTTTTGCTATAGGAATACAAAATGGAAAGGGATGTAAGATCAGAAAGTTAAAGATCACCGGACTTTTTTCTCCCCCAAATACAAACGACCGTCATAAATTTTTTAATACCTCTTTTGAAAATTTTAAAGATAATGTGTGCAGAGACAGCAGGTATTCACCTTATGCAGCTATTGTCATCGATCCTTTTACAAATCTTTCTACCAACAAAATGCCTTCTGATGGCGGCTATCCGGGGTTAGCTTCTTACTATGGCATGTTCAACGGATTTTCAACACAAACAGGGAGCACAGGAACCGAGATTGAAGAAATGAGCATTAATAATTTTGTGGTGGGTATTTGCTCTTCTCCCAACGGGCTTACACGAAATGCAGAAATTACAATCATTAATAAAATTCAATTTGAAAATTGCAAGCTTTGCATTTCGGGCGGGCAGGACCAGGAGAAAGCAAATGTTATTTCAAATATTTATTGCTGGGGTGGTACACATACAATATTTGCTACAGGATTATATGGCGGAGAAAGAATGGCAGGTAACTGGAACATAGATCATGCAAATATTGCCGGGGCAGTTGTAAGATTTATATACAATGAGCAACATGGATATTTTCCAACTTATATCAGCCATGTGTTTGCCGAAAGTCTTGGAACATGGGGCACAATTAATTCAGAGCTTGCCTGTGAAATTTCTGATTGCCATATTGATTTCGAATATCCAAATGTTGCCGGTGAACAAACCTTAATTACATCATGGGGAGAAAATATAGTTTACCGGAGTTGTAACTTTAGATATTATGGCGAAAATACACCAATGAAGATTGAAGGTAATTGTGTTTTTGAGCATTGTTATTTTTCAGGACCAATAGTTAAGAAGAGTGCAGGCATGAATAATTTCTTTGTATTTCGGCAACCTTTTAATAAAAATATTCTATTGTACGCAGTAATAATTTTAGCAATAGCTGTCTTACTATTTTATTCTATTAAAAAGAAGCATTGGAATTATTCATAGATCGCTGTTCATCTTTTATTTATTAATTGGGAATAATTTATTTTATACTTAACTACCATTTATAAAAATGCATGCGATATAGAAAACAATTAATTTTATTTTCGCAAACATTCATTATCTGAAACAGGATTATTTATTCTGTCTTTAACTTGTAAATTCCTAAAAACATAATATGAAATTGAAAAGATTAATTTTTCTGGCGCTGGTTATTTGCTACTCACTGGCAGTGTCAGCACAATCAAAGTACCAGTGGAAACAGGCTACTGCGGCAGGTTATACCTATAAGTATGTAACCAACGATCCGATGGCAACCCGTTTTTATACTTTGAAAAACGGGCTTACAGTAATCTTATCTCCTAACAAAAAAGAGCCAAGAATATCAGTAAAAATTCCTGTAAGAACCGGCAGTAACAACGATCCCAAAGATCATACAGGGCTTGCTCATTACCTTGAGCATCTTTTATTTAAAGGCACTGATAAATTCGGATCATTGGATTGGTCAAAAGAAAAACCTTTGCTTGACAGCATTGATAACCTTTATGAAGTATATAATCATACCACTGATCCCGCAAAACGTAAAGAGATATACAAACAGATAGATAAAGTATCCGGCGAGGCATCAAAGTATTCAATAGCCAATGAGTATGATAAAATGATGGCTTCGATAGGGTCACAAAGAACCAATGCACATACGTCGGTTGAAGAAACTGTTTATGAAGAAGATATTCCTTCAAATGCTATTGATAAGTTTATGACGATACAGGCAGAACGTTTCAGAAATCCAATTTTCAGAATTTTTCATACAGAGCTTGAAGCGGTTTATGAAGAAAAGAACCGGTCATTGGATAATGACAATTTTAAGATGCAGGAAGCTATGCTTTACAATGTTTTTCCAACAAATAATTATGGACAGCAAAGCACTATTGGTACAATAGAGCATTTAAAAAATCCTTCATTAAAAGCTATTCGTCAATATTATTATAAATATTATGTTCCTAATAATATGGCAATAGTAATGGCTGGAGATTTTGATCCGGATCAATTGGTTAAAACTATTGATAAGGATTTTACTTATATGAAACTCAAGCCTGTAGAGGAATATAGGGGACCTGTAGAAAAACCAATTGCCGGGCCAATAGTTAAAGAAGTGTACGGACCCAGCGCTGAGAGTATGCGGATATTATATCGTACCGGGCCCAGCAACACTAAAGAAGCAGTTATGGTTGATATGTTAGGATCAATATTAGCTAATGGAAAAGCAGGGCTTCTTGATCTTAATCTTAACAAACAGCAAAAAGTTTTGGGAGCTGCCGCCGGCAGTATTCAATTTAAAGATTACGGAGTGTTTCTTGTGCTTGCTTCACCTAAGCAGGGACAAACACTTGAAGACGTGAAAGACCTTTTAATGGGGCAGATTAATATGCTGAAAAAAGGTGAATTTGATGAGTCGCTTTTAAAAGCTATTGTTGCTAATACAAAATTAAGCAGACTGCAAGCATTGGATAACAACAACAGCCGTGCAGTTAACATTGCTGATGAATTTATTAAGAACCGTGGCGCTAAATGGGAAACGGAAGTTGCTTCTGTTGAAGAGATGAGCAGGATAAGCAAAAAAGAACTTGTTGATTTTGCTAACAAATTATTCGGCGATAATAATTATGTGATATTATATAAAAGAAAGGGAGAGGATAAAAGCATAGTAAAAGTAGAGAAGCCCCCGATCACTCCTGTGGAAACAAATGCCGGAAAACAATCTCCATTTGTAAAAGCTATTACTTCCACACCTTTGCCAACCATTAAACCTGTATGGATAGATTATACTAAAGACCTGCAAAGAGGTAAGCTGGGCAATGCGGATGTTTTATATGTGCAGAATAAAGACAATGACCTGTTCCGATTATTTTACCGTTTTGATATGGGCAGCTGGAATAATAAATTATTATCCTATGCAGCACAATATCTTCAATTTTTAGAAACAGATAAATATTCATCCGAAGAGATTAGTAAACAATTTTATGATCTTGCATGCAATTTTAATATTAATACAGCTAATGAAGAAACTACTGTTACCATTACAGGCTTACAGGAAAATTTTGATAAAGCAATTTCTTTATTCGAAGAGCTTATTCATAATTGTAAACCTGATGAGGCAGCCCTTGCCGGTTTAAAAAATCGTGTATTAAAGTTAAGGGCAAATAATAAACTGAATAAAACTGCTATATCGCAGGCATTAAGAAGCTATGCTGCATACGGTCCGCAAAACCCATACAACTTTGTATTAACTGATGATGAAATTAAAAACCTGAAAGCTGAAGACCTTACAAACCTTTTACATTCACTTATGAATTACAATCACAAAGTATTGTACTACGGTCCGAAGCCATTGGCTACCCTAACAGCAAGCCTGCAAAAGCTTCATACAATGCCGCAGTCATGGACTGCAAATACTCAAGGTGTAAATTTTCAGCGTACAATTCAAACTAAAAATGAAGTATTATTTGCTGATTATGATGCAGTGCAGGCTGAAATATATTGGGTTAAAAATCTGAATATTTATGACCCGACACAAGAAGCATTGGTGAATATGTTTAATGGATATTTTGGCGGCGGAATGCAATCTATAGTATTTCAAAACTTGCGTGAATCCAAAGCGCTTGCCTATTCAACATTTGCACAGGTTCAAACGCCGCTTAAAAAAGATGATACATATTCTATCGTGGCGTATGTTGGCAGTCAGGCTGATAAAATGAATGAAGCTGTAGCGGGTATGAATGAGTTACTTGATGATCTTCCCAAAACTGAGCAGAATTTTATTAACGCACGCAAAAGTTTAATGAAGGATATTGAAACCGACAGGATAACAAAAGATGCTATCATAACCAGTTATCTTACTGCAATAAAAAAAGGTGTGGATCGTGATCTGAGAAAAGATAATTATGTTCAATATGCAAACATCACATTGAATGATCTGTATAAATATCACCAGGATGTATTGGCAAAAAAGCCTTATACCTACTGTGTTATTGCTTCTGAAAAAAGAATAAACGTTGATGACCTTAAGAAATATGGAGAAGTGAAGAAGCTGACTTTACAGGAACTGTTTGGATATTAATTGTAATAAATGCAGTAATGTTTTTAAAAATTTTTCAGCAACATATTCTTAGTCGTGTAATTGGCAAATGTGTCCTTTGTATATTTGAAATATAGAAGCATGTCATGCGTATTATTTCTTACAACCTTAACGGTATTCGGTCAGCAATAAAAAAGGGGTTTATTGATTGGCTTAAAACTGATCCTGCTGATGTTATTTGTCTGCAGGAAGTAAAAGCACATAAAGGGGATATTGATATTGCTGCTATTGAGGCATTAGGTTTTCACACTCATTGGTTTTGCGCTCAAAAAAAAGGTTATAGCGGGGTTGGCATTCTTAGTAAAATTAAACCAGATAATATTGTTGAAGGCTGCAGCATTGAGCAAAGTGATTTTGAGGGAAGGGTTATTCGTACTGACTTTGGCGATGTTACTTTAATAAATGCTTACTTTCCATCAGGTACCAGCGGTGAAATAAGGCAAGCTTATAAATATATTTGGCTCGATGAGTTTTTAGATTATCTGAACGGGCTTAAAAAGACAAGGAAAAAATTAATTGTTTGCGGTGATTATAATATTGCCCATAAAGAAATTGATATTCATAACCCGGTTTCCAATAAAAAAACAACTGGTTTTTTGCCTGGGGAAAGAGCATGGTTCGATAAATTTTTAGCCAATGGTTTTGTAGATGGTTTCCGTGTTTTAAATAAAGAACCTCATCAATACACATGGTGGAATGTTTTACGACCTACTACACGGTTAGAAAATAAAGGCTGGCGTATTGATTATATAAATGTCACCGAAAATTTAAAAAGTAAAATTAAGAACGTAAAGATCTTTCCTGAAGTGAAACACAGCGATCACTGCCCAACCTATCTTGAAATTGATATTTAAATGTTCATATATAACATAACTATTAAAGTGAACAATGCCATTTTAAAGGAGTGGATGAAATGGCAAACGGAAGAACATATTCCAGAGGTAATGTCTACAAATCTTTTTGATCAATATAAATTTTTCCGCTTACTTAACCAGGATGATACAGAAGGTCCGAATTTTGTTTTCAATATTATACACCGGCAGGAAAAAACCATGATCAATACATACAGGAATATGCTCTTAAGCTTAGAGGTAAGGCTTTAAAAAAATGGGTGATGGATTTTTGCCTTTAGAAGTTTATTGGAGTCTGTGCAGTAATTGTGCATAAATCATAGATAATTATTTCCTTAATTTTTTTCATAAGTTCTCAGTAAAACCCTTTGCTGTAAAGGATTTTGAATAAAGTCCACGGAAATCCTTTGTGGTGCTGCATTTTAGAGGAAGCATTAAATTCTATACTCTAAATATCAAACATCATACCTTTATAAAACCCTTGCCACTTGCGGATTTGAAGAGATTATTATATTTTTAAAAAATAGTAGAAAAAATTTTGTTGCAATTAAAAACCGACTATATTTGTCACTACAAAAATTCAAACTATTTATTATGAACAAAGCTGAATTAATTACGAAAATTTCTGAGGATGCCGGTGTTACAAAAACACAGGCAAATGCTGCTCTGGATTCTTTTGTTGGAGCGGTTACAAAAACCTTAAAAAGTGGCAAAAAAGTTACTCTTGTTGGCTTCGGAACATTTTCCGTTAGCAAAAGAGCAGCCCGTAACGGCCGTAATCCACAAACCGGTGCGGTTATTAAAATTAAAGCTAAAAGAGTAGCTAAATTTAAGGCAGGTAAAGAATTAGCAGGTAAGATGTAACTCTTTGCTAAGTATTAAAGGCAAGATGCATTTTTTGTATCTTGCTTTTTTATTTTAAAACAAAAGATTAAATATTATTTATGGGACGTGGAGATAAAAAAACAAAAAAAGGAAAAACCTTTAAAGGCTCTTTCGGAAAAATAAGATCATCTAAAACTTCAAAAAAAACTGCTGCTGTTAAAAAAGCCTGATTGTTGGAAAGCTGGTGCCTGGTTTATTTGGTAACATATATACCGGTAACTTACTTACGGTGCCAATCTTTCTATTATCCATTTATCATTACTCAATGTGTATTGCAATCTGTCGTGTAACCTGCTGGGTCTTCCCTGCCAGAATTCAATAAGTGCTGGCTTTACTATATAACCTCCCCAATGTGGCGGTCTCGGAATTTCTCCATTACTAAATTGCTGTTGATATTTTATTACATTCTTTTCTAAATCATCTCGGCTTTGTATTACGCTGCTTTGCGGAGAACTCCATGCACCTATTTTGCTTAATGCAGGTCTGCTTAAAAAATAATCAGTGCTTTTTTCTTCATTAGTTTTTGTAATTGTTCCCTCTATCCTTACCTGTCTTTCCAGTTCTTTCCAAAAAAATAAAAGCGAAGCATACGGGTTTTCTTTTAATTCATTTCCTTTCCTGCTTTTATAATTTGTAAAAAAAACAAAGCCATCGTTACTCAAGCCCTTTAATAAAACAATTCTTGCAGATGGGTTTCCTTTTTTGTTGCTTGTAGCAAGCGTCATTGCATTTGGCTCTTCAATATTACTCATTATAGCTTCATTCCACCATTGTTGAAATTGCCTGATCGGATCCGGATCTACCTCTTTTTCTAAAAGCGATTGTAGCTTATATTCTTTTCTTATCTCTGCAATATTTATTTCTGTCATTTTCTAAATAAAAATATATTGAGGTTGCACAAATGTATAACAGTAAATATTAAATAATTTATTTTGAAAATCTGCAAAAATAAAAAGCATCTGCTTTTTACAGATGCTCTTATTTAATGGCGATAAAATTATAGTGGAGGATTCATATTCTCCGGATTGCCGGATGAGGTATCTGAGCCGGAAGTATTTGTATTGCCGGTTCCTGTATTGGTATTTGTTGTATTCATTTTTGACCCAATATCTTTTTTCAGGCTATCAAAACCACCTCTGATATTATCATCAGGTGAACGAAATATGAAAGCAGACAAAACAACTCCTATAGCCGCTATAGCCGCTATATAAATACCAAAGCCAAGATAAGAGGCAAAGGCAGCGCTACTGGCATCAATAATGTACCAAATTATTATTAATGTTGAGATAGCGCCTGCAATTAAAGTGGCTGTCCATTTGGTCTTATCTAGATTTTTAGTTTGATCATCTAAATATGCCATAACACCGGCAGCAACAAAACATAAAAATGAAAGTATTCCTAAGCGGTGAAAGCCGTTTACGCTTGAGGTATATCCAAATACTGAAATGCTCCACCAAGGTAAAAATGTAGCAATAATGCCAATTACAGCGGCGATTAAAACAAATTTTCTTTGTTTACTCATTGTTTGGAAGTTCATAATGTAAGTTTTAGTTTGAAATAATTATTTAATAAATAATCTGTATATAAAATTATTATCATAATGTACCTGTTCCTATCCTTGTTCCTAAAATACTTCCTAAAATAAGACCAATAACAAAATATACAACTATCACAGAAACAATCTGGATAATAGCCATCTTTATGCCCCATTCTGTACCAGTTCTAAAGAAACCATAGTTAACACCAATAAACGCATATCCAATAAATGTTGCTATGCCGCCTATTAAAACAAGAGGAACAACATAACTGCCAATTACTGCCCCCATTGATTGTGGCTCTAAGGAAATTTTTCCCCATTCAGTTTTAGGAGTAGTTAAAATGTTTTTAACCCTTTCAATTAAGTTCATAATGTAAGTTTTAGTTTGAAAAAATATGAAAATTATTTATTGTTTGCAAATGTTTATAAATAAATTTTTTCTCAATTTATGCATATTTTTCCGCATTCAGCTTTTCCTGCAACTCCTGTAATTTAACCGCTAATGCTTCATTTTCCATAATAATTTCTTCTATACTTTTTTTAATATCCATTTTTTCATATTCTGATATTTCAATGGTGCTTTCAAGCTCGGTTAAGCGATTAATTTTTTGTTGTAATAAAACGTCCCTGTTATTTATATCCTTTATTCTGTTTCTTAATTCATCTGCCTCGCTTTGTATATAAGCATATTGCTGCTGTAATAATTCAAAATCTTTATAAAGCTCTTTTTGTGCTTCTAACTGTTGCTGTAAATCCTGCTCTCTCTCTGCGGCACCTTCAAGTTCTCGCTGCAGTTCTCCGATTTTATTTTGTAAGGTATGAGCTTTATTTAATTCATTTTCCAGTTCACTTCGTTTTTCTTTCCATAATGTTTCCTTTCTTTTTAATTCATTCGCCAGGCTTTCAGCTTCTTGCAATTTTTGATTGGTAAGGTCCAACTCATTTTCCATTTTTTCTTTCTCATCATGTAACTGGTAATAAAGCTCTTCCCAGTTTTCATCATCGTATACGGCTTTTTCATCTTTTTGATAACCTGTTCCTTTATTTTTCTCAAGCGTCTGAATTCTTTGCTGAAGCTTTTTTAATTCATCATAATAAAGCATCGAATTATGTTCTACAGACTGTAATTTTAGTTTTAGGGAAGAGATAACCTGTTGTTTTGTAATGGGAATAAATTTTCTTACACTATTATAATTTCTTTTTAACAGGAATTCCTTTTTTACAGGCATTGCTTTATAGCTGCTATAAAAAATGTACAAAGAAAATATTATAGACGCCATTAGAATTACCAGCGATACTATCCACCAAAGCCACATAAAGCTGTTATTTAGTAATAAAAAATGAAACCCAGGTTCCGTAATTTATATTATTTCTACGTGTTATACAAAAATTAAGCTGTAATAAAGTCTTTTTTACTTAACTTTTGATACAATAAATGCTTTGGGGCAGCGTATATGGTTATCAGGGTATCTAATTTGTAAAAATAAGGTGTAAATCTATTTTTTTTTTGACAGATGATGAATTAATAAAAGGATGTATACAGGAAGATGAATCATGCCAAAGAGAACTTTTCCGCAGGTACGCAGGCAAAATGCTTGGAGTATGCCAGCGGTATGCCCGTAGTACAGCAGATGCTGAAGATATTGTGCAGGATGCTTTTATAAAGGTTTTTGAAAAGATTTACCAGTTTAAATCA
>CABDYF010000105.1_pt1 | contig 14866 bp, 6 predicted proteins | sample 3131951 | NCBI WGS metagenome assembly CABDYF01 (sample SAMEA5534337, study PRJEB31848) | metagenome | biome: tundra; feature: field; material: soil | place: USA | collected 2013-05 | depth 0.45 m | reverse complement strand
TCGCAGGAAACCACCAAGGATTGGTCGTTATCTTTAGTGGTAACGGCAGTAAGTTTTGCAACATTTAGTGCTCCTTTTGTAATTTCCGATGGTGAATGTATGGCCCAACTCCAGGTACAAATGGTATCACCTTTTGCATCAAACGCCGAAAGATAAAAAGCATCTGCATTGCTGTTGGCTGGCAAAGGAATATTCAACATACCTTTTTGGCCGGGTGCTACTGAGGATGATGTAGCTATACCTTTTTGCACCAGCTTTGGACGGGTTGTTTTTTCACCGGCTTTAGGAAATGTAAGCAGCTTCCATTCAAATTTGCATTGATCAAGATTAGTATATAAGTACCTGTTTTCTACTTCAATCTTGCCATTAAAATTTTGAGAAACCGATTTAGTATCAATATATACAGGGCTCCACAATTCTTTGATGGTATAATAGCTTCCCTCCTTTTCACGGTGCGGACCTACAATGCCATCCGGCGCTGCATTGCCGGCAACATCAATACTGTCGTGCCTGTCAGCACGCACCACACCTTCATCGTGCAGCGACCATAAAAATCCTCCCGCAGCATGTGGATGTTTCATCATCTCATTCCAAAAATCTTCCAGCGCTGCACCATGACCGCCATCAAACAAGCCATGCATGAACTCAGTAGGAAAGAATACTTCTTTGGCATTGGCTACTTCATTTTGTACATACTTAAAATCAGGGTAATGCTTGGTGTTGGTGCCATTGAACCTTTCCCAGGGATGAATGACGTGCCTTTTTTGGGGATCGTACAAAGCATAGTCTCCATCTAATGCACGGTTCCAGCCGCCTTCATTGCCATTATCCCAAATTACTATGGATGGATGGTTCACGTCACGTATCACCAATTCTTTCACCAGCTTTCTTCCTACCGTTGTATCATACGCTGCCTGCCAGCCGGTGAGTTCATCTAACACAAATAAACCAAGGCTATCACACAAATCCAGAAATTCTTTGTCGGGTGGATAATGGCTCATACGGACAGCGTTCATGTTCATATCTTTCATCAATCCAATATCCAACAAGTGAATTTTGCGGCTGAGTGTCCGCCCGGTTTCCGGCCATTCGCTGTGGCGGCATACACCTTTAAAAATTATTTTCATTCCGTTTATATAAAAGCCATCCTGCTCTCGCAATTCTGCTGTGCGAAAACCAAAACGTTGCTTAATAGTATGAATAATTTTAGTGCCTTCTTTAATAGAAACTATTACGTTGTATAGATTGGGCTGCTCCGGGTTCCATAATTTAATGTTGGTAAAATGATGATGCAGCATACTATCGCCTGATGATAATTGGAAGGGCTTATCAACTGCTTTACCCTTCAAATCATATACCTGCGCTTCTACTGTTTGTTTAGCGCTTGCATTACTAAACACCTGCATATTAAAATCACCATTTGCCTTTGCATCTATAGCCACTCTTTCTATGGATGTAGCGGGAAGTATTTCCAAATATACCGGACGAAATATGCCGCCGAACAACCAGAAATCTGCTTTGCGTTCTGCTCTGTTTATGGAGGCATTGGTTGATTTTTTGCTGACCGTTACTTCAAGTAAATTGGCTTTATCAAATTGCACCAGATCAGTAATATCATATTTGAATTGATAAAAACCGCCCTGGTGAGTTGGCCCTGCTGACTTGCCATTGATCTTAACTTCTGTATCGGTCATAGACGCATCAAAAACAATAAATACTTTTTTCCCTTTATGTTGTGGCGCTATTTTAAAACTGTATTTATATAAACCCTGTTCATCCGGATTTTGTGTATCCTCATAATAATTATAGGTTCCAAAACCTTGCATCTCCCAGCAGGAAGGCACCGGTATTTTTGACCATTTACCACTGTTTCGACCAGTGGTGCACATAAAATCCCATTGTACCGTATGATCCTTATCAGTGCCGGATAAATATTGAATAAAGGTTAGCTGTGCCTGCATTTGAGAAGATATGGCTGATATCAGAAAAAACAGCAAAACTGCTTTTTTAAAATGGCTGTGCAACCGGAATGCAAAGGCAATTAATTTCATAGAATTATTATTTAACAGGATAAATTCTTGCAGCCCATCCTCCACCAGAAGCAAGATGAATATTCATTTTTTGATCAGATGTGACCCTAATTGATTCCCTTTTATAGTCAGTAGCATCTTTATCTGCATTGAGTCCGTCTTTAAATATCGCTACTTCATAATTTCCATTTCCTAAAAATGAAAAGTCTATTTCAAGGTCTCTTTCAGTCCAGTTGGTCATGGCACCTATATACCAAACATTATTTTTTTTTCTGGCTATTGCAACATACTCGCCAACGCTTCCAGCTAATGCAACCGTTTCATCAAAAACCGTGGGAACTTTCGCGATGAAATCGGTGCATTCCTGTTCTTTTATATAAGCAGTAGGATTATCTGACAACATTTGCAATGGCGCTTCAAATACCACATACATCGCCAATTGATGGCAACGGGTTCCCTGGCTCATTGGCATGGAGTTGTTTGGTCTGAAACCGCTTTTGGTAGCATTACGCATAGCACCGGGTGTGTAATCCATTGGGCCTGCAACCATTCGTATGAAGGGTATGGTAACATCGTAACGTGGCACATCATCATTGGGTGTCCACTTCACATTTTCCATTCCTTTTACTCCTTCAATATTTACAACATTGGGATAAGTTCTTTGCAAACCTGTCGGCTTAAACATGCCGTGATAGTCAATGATCAATTTATAATCTGACGCTTTTTTGGCAATGTCATATAACGATGTTACCATTTTCTGATCGTCCCTATCCATAAAATCTATCTTAAAGCCTTTTACACCCATCGCTGCATATTTAGAAAATGCTTCTTCCATTTTTTGGTCAACAGCATACCAACTTGCCCATAAGATAACATCCACATTTTTCTGTTTGCCATAGTCAATTATTTCCTTCAAATTAATTTTTGGGGACACATCCATTAAATCCAGATTATTGCTCCACCCTTCATCCATTATTATATATTCTAACTTGTTGGCAGATGCAAAATCAATATAATATTTGTAGGTCTCTGTATTAATGCCTGCATTAAAATCAACATGGCTGATGTTCCAGTCGTTCCACCAATCCCACGCTACTTTGCCTGGTTTTATCCATGATGCATCGGCTGTACGGGATGGTGAAGCTAATTTTTGCACCATATCGTTATTGGCTAAGGATGCATCATTATCGCTGATCACAACTGCACGCCAGGGGAAATTGCGTATGCCATTTACCTTGGCAATATAGTCTGCCCTCTTTGTAACCATGGTATTTAACTTACTGTAACCTCCCTGGGTTTCAGCCAATGGATAAGGCGCATATACTCCATTGAAACCTTTATCTGTTGCTGCGTTTACTGTAAGAAACATTCCGGGATAATCTTCGAGATCTGCTTCGAGCAATACCACTTTTTTTTGATTACCCAAATCTATAAGTACCGGTAAAAAACCAAGGGTATCTTTTGAAAATTGCGAAATATTGATTTCATTGTACAATGCTTCGAATGACTGGATATATTGTTCTGTGCCCCGTAAATCTCTTACGAAAGGAATAAAGCATTTGTAATCTTTGTCGAAATTAAAGTTAGCTTCTTCGTTTACTATGGTTATCTGCCCTTTAATTTTAGTAAAAAACCGATAAGCAACACCGTCATTATAAGCACGGAAAATGATACCATAATCACCTTTACAATTTAAAGAAAGTTGATTGTACACATTTGGGATGATTGCTTTTTTGTAATTGATTGCGGCAATAGTAGTATTTACTTTTTCAGTTTTGGCTGAAATAATTGCAGCCTTGTTACCCAACACTTCACCTGTTTGCAATTGTAACGATAGGGTAGAAGGGGATATCACCGGTTGTGTTTTAAACATAACAGACCATTCCAATTTATTCCCCGCTTCGATCTTTAAAACAACGTTTCCGTCAGGAGATAATAACTGGTAAGTTTTATTTTTTTGAGCCATTGATCCCAATGAGAACAATAGAGACCATAACATCAACTTAATCCGTATAAATTTCATTTTTTATTTTTTTGAAGGTTTATTTTTCTGATACCGATGGCCTTAAATTAACTTTTACAGATTTAATTTTAAACATCCCAGGCTTTAGTTTATTGGATGCTGCCGTAATGATAATGTCTCCTTCATCTGCAGTTGCCTGAACAATTACTTGTGCCAACCCATTGAATAAATTTCTTTTCCATGGAGTAGACGGGGTAACTATTTGTAAAAGGCCGGGGTTTGTGTTTATGTTGTCCCACGATTGCTTTTTAAGCAATGGCGTAGCTGCAATAGCAATGATATTGCGGCCTTTACGAAGTTGCGAAGCTTGTAGTTGAAATTCATTGCCATGCTGGTTTTCTTCTAAATTCAATCCTATTTCTTTTCCATTGATGTAAATGGATTGTTGTTTTCCAATACTGTTATAAAACAAAGTGATTGTCTCATTTCCTTTTAATTCTGGCATCATAAATCTTCCCCGGTAAACTAATGCTTTTACCGTGTCCCCGTATTTTTGAGTACGCTCATCTTTAAAAGCGGGCTGCCAGTTTGCATCATCATAATCATATATGGTTTCGGTCCGGTTCAATATATCATCTACCGGTTTTTCTTTTAAGTTTTCAATATTTACAACATCAATGCGAGGCAAATATTTATCCGCTTCCAGCGAAGTAGGGTCGCCATTACCAACGCCAATTATTTTGGCAGGGCCCTGAACTGAAAAAGTTATTTCATTATCAGCAGTTGGTACATGCAGGTTATCCTTATCAATTACTTCAACAGTAATAACAGATATGTCCTCTTTATTCGCTTTAATAGTTGTTTGGTTTGCACTAAGCTGAATGGCAGATACATCGTTTGTTGTCTGCACTTTATCTGTTACAGTTTGAATGCCGTTCTTATAACCGATAGCTTCTAATTTTCCCGGTTTGTATATTACTTTCCATTCCAAATGAGAATTCTGTTGCATTTTCTTTTTGCCAAGGCTTTTTTTATTGAGAAATAATTCCACCTCATCACAATTGCTGTAGGCCCACACATCTATTTCCTGTCCTTCTTTTCCGGCCCAGTTCCAGTGTGGTAAAATATGCACTGTTGGTCTATCCATCCACCATGATCTGAGATAATAAACATCATCTTTAGGAAAGCCGCATTGATCCATCATGCCAAAATAAGAAGCGATAGAAGGCCAGCCGAAAGGCGTAGGCTCACCGCGGTAATCAAAGCCAGTCCAAATAAACATTCCTGCTAAATAAGGACGCTCCGCATAATACTTCCAGCCTTGCTCTATACTCAAAGAACCCGTTGGGCGCTGGGGTACATCGTATGCCGCCCGGAAGTGCTTTTCTTTATCGTCAAAATAAATACCACGTGTTGCTACGGTTGAGCCTTCCTCTGTTCCCCAACTGGGCTGCGCAGGAAATTTTTTATGATGTTCGTCCGTATTTTTATTAGCAACATAGTTATATCCCATCAACTCTATGGTGGTTGAAATACCCAGGCTCAGGCCACCACTAAAAGCCACTGTAACAGGTCTTGTGGTATCAAGCGTTTTTACATAGTCCTGCATGGTAGATGCGATTCTTGCACCCACTACACTGTTCTCTATAGCCCATTCTTCATTGCCTATACTCCAACTGATGATGGAAGGATGATTCCTGTCACGCAACATCATTTTTTTTAACTCTCCTAAATGATATTGGGTAATGCCCATCAAACGGGTTTCATCAATCACCAACATTCCCAACCTGTCACAGGCATCCAGCAACTCAGGCGTTGGCGGATTATGGGAACAACGATAAGCATTGCTGCCCATTGCCTTTAATGCAGCAATACGATAATCCTGCAAGGCATCGGGCATTGCAGTACCCACACCTGCATGGTCCTGGTGATTGTTGGTTCCTTTTATCTTTACGTGTTTTCCATTCAAAAAAAAACCTTCGTTCGCATCGAACCTGATGGTGCGGATACCAAAGGTTGTCGTGTATGTATCCACTACTTTATCACCTTCCATTACTGTGGTTAAAAGCTTATATAAATAAGGTATTTCAAGGTCCCAAAGCTTAGGATTCTGCAGTTTGATTTTGGCTGTAAATTCTTGTACTTCAAAAGGCTTCAGCGTAAGATTGTTTTGCGATTCTTTTGCAAGAACTTTTCCTTCAGCATCTATTACTGATTGTACAATATCAAATGTTCCGGATGCCTTTGCATCGTTTCGCAATGTAGTACCAGCAGAGATTTCGGCATTGTTACTGTCAACCTTTGTTGTTACAAAACTGCCATCAGTATTTACATGTAAAGGGTTTGTTTTATTGAGCCATATATGGCGATAAATACCAGCGCCTTCATAGAACCAACCTTCTTCCATGGCGGCATCCACACGAACGGCTACCACATTCTCGCCACCGTAATTAAGGTAGTCGGTAATATCATATTCAAAACCTAAATAACCACTCGGTTCCGTACCGAGATAATGGCCATTTACCCAAACAATACTATTACGAAAGACCCCATCAAAAGCAATACTGATACGGCGGCCAAGATCCGAGGATGGAATAGAGAATGATTTGCGGTACCAACCCACACTTGCCTCAGGGAAGTTTCTGCCAATCGCCTTGAAACCATGACTGAAGCTTGCTTTACTGTCAAAGGGCAGTTCCACCGCCCAATCATGTGGCATGTCTAATTTACGCCATGCCTTGTCATCGAACCTGGCTGCTGCTGCACCATCGCCATAGCCGGCTTTAGCGAAGTAAGAAAAGTAGGAAGTTCCATTATTAAAATCTTTTTTGGTATCGTAAGGATGACCAAAAGCAAAACGCCATCCGAAATCCATTAACAGATGTTCCCTGCCTTCGGGTAATGATTGTGCCTTAGCAATTATTGCTGTAAACAACATCATCAATACAACAATTTGCAGTTTCTTTTTTAGCAACTTCATACTCTAATTATTTACAGATACTTCTTTTGATATTCATTTGTTTTGATTCAAAACAGGCATTATTTATCAATCAATATATATTGCACAGCCCTTGCAGGCAACGTAATTTTCATGTCGTTTTCAAAAGATGACGACCATGCTTTTATACTTTCAAAATCATCCGGACCACCCGCAGGTAAAGAAGACTCAACACCATTAATCAATACTTTTTGAGAGAATAGTCCATTGTCGTTTCCACCCGTTAAAGTATAGCCATAAAAATTTCCTTTATTTTTTTGATGATTGAAATGGATACTGATTGTTTTATCACTTGTATCTTTATTAATCAGTACCAATCCTTTCTTTCCATCACTGAAAGAAGAAGCATACACAAGTACACTTTCATCACTTGATGAACCAGTAATTATTTTATCACCAAAAAATTTCTGAAAATAATACATGTAATAATACACAGGCCTTGCACTCCATTTGGGCATGTTGGGTTCGTCGCCTTTGTTAAACATGCCATGATCGTTGCCATTGGCGTAACCATTGGCTAAATCCCAACGGCAAGCCATACCATATTTATTTTTTGCCAATTCGCCCAACACAATAGCAGCGTGCATTCCATTGATATAAGATGTTTGTTGTTTAGAGCCTTCGGCAAAAATGTTCCACTCGGTTAAGGCTATAGGCTTCAATAAAACGTTGTTCCGTTCTGTTATGTCCTTCATGTACTGCATCATTTTATTGGTAACAGTTGTTGCAGTGGCAAGGATTACTTCAGGTGTTGAGTTTTGATTATATTGTGTGTAATAACTATGAATGATAAAAAAGTCGGCGGTATTTTTTGCAGATTTGAAGAACCCGCTGTTCCAGTTTCTGTCAACATCTGTATCCCATTTATTGGTCTTAGGCAATTCAATTATCGTTGCACCAACATGAATTTCAGCACCAGTTTCTTTAGCTGCAAACTTCATTGAATCACTAAATGCTTTAAATATTTTTCCATACAATTCACCATTAGTTATTTCGGGTTGACCATCTTTGTTTTTGCTTACATCAATTTTGTAACCTGCCTGCCAGGTGCCATAATCTTCATTGCCCACTTCCCAAAATTTTGTTCTGCCTTTATCGTAACGCACCCAGTTAGCAGCATAATGTGCAGCAGTTGCAATTGGGTTGTTACTTGTGCCGTAACGTGCATATCCTGCATTTACGCAGATAGTACCGGTGCTGTTGGTTTGCTGTAATAATTTGTAATAATTTTCGAGCGATAAACTGTTTGGGTTATCATTTCTTCCCACCCAAATACGTTCAGGTTTTGGTTTGCGTTTATCGCCATACAAAATAGTATCCGGCACATCAGCAGGTTTGTGATTGGGGAATGCATCCCAGAAATAAGTATTGCTGATATTGCCGCCCGGAAAGCGAAGTATATTAGGTGACAAAGTTTGAATTTGTTCTAATAATTTAGACTCGGTAACAATCTGTGTCATGTAAGGATTGGTATTGTTGCCAAACAAATATTTAGACACAGTAGCAATTGTATCCATAACATTCACTTCAACTTTTACTATAGCCTCCGCTGTAGTATTTTTTATTTTTTTTGATTTTGGAATAAAGACTTTCTTAGGCTGATTATCATTCAAAAAAAAGCCCTGTGTGGATTGTGCGAATGATATAAATGGATTTCCTAAAAGGACCATTACCAGTAGAATAAAAAAAATGTTTTTCAAAATGATAAACGATTTATAATGAAACTATTTTTTTGTTGCAATAATTACAGAAGTGGATTGTAATCCTTGTGCCGAAGCCGTTACAACAACAGTCCCTGCTTTTTCTTTTGATTGCACAACTGCTAAACACAATCCGTTAAAAGCCTTATGTTTATTGGATTTGAAAGGTTCGAGGCTTGTTTGCAACCCATTATCTGTAGCAATTACTTCGCCTTCACCTTTTGCTGTAAATTCAATCAAATTATCAGCATCTGGCACAACATTACCTTTTGCATCAACCACTTTTGCAGTGATAAAAGAAAGGTCGTTGCCATCTGCTTTAATATTATTTCTATCAGCAGTCAATATAATTTTTGCAGGCTTGCCGGCAGTCTTTATTTCTTTCGTTAAAACAACTTTCCCATCTTTTCTTGAAATAGCTTTTATAACACCGGGTTCATATTTTACACGCCACATTACATGCAAGTCATCACCTGATTTTTTTCTTATGCCCAATAATTTTCCATTCAGGAATAATTCCACTTCATCAGCATTGTTGTAATAAGAAACAACGTCAACTGTATCGCCTTGTTTCCAGTTCCAGTGCGGATAAATATGTAAAACGGGTTTGTTGGTAAATATGCTTTGGTACAAATAATAAACATCTTTGGGAAAACCAGCCAGATCTACAATGCCAAAGTAAGAACTACGTGCAGGCCATGAGTAAGGAGTTGGTTCTCCTAAATAATCGAAGCCTGTCCATATGTACATGCCTGATACATGCTTACTTTTAAGCAAAGCTTTTATACTTTCTTCGTGAGTAGAACCCCATGGTGCACTTACGTTATCATAAGCTGAAACGGTATAACCACCATTAGGATTTGTGAAAGGAAGATCCCATCGTTTGGGCCAGCGGCGTATAGTATCGAAGGGAACAAGGTCGTAATACCCACGAGTTTCTAAAGCAGAAGTACTTTCTGTAACGATCATCTTTTTACCGGGCCATCTTTCATGAAACTTATCCCATATCTGGTGATTATAATTATAACCTATCAGATCGAAAGCGCCTGATTGAATAATATTATTTCTTGTACTTACTTCATTGTTTGCTGTTGTTATTGCTCTTGTGGTATCAAGGGCTTTTACAATGTTTACCAACTCCCATGCTATCACACGCCCTGATGTATCTTTTGAAGGATCATCCCATTGCTCCGGTATTTCATTACCTATACTCCATATAAAAACAGAAGGATGATTACGGTCTCTCATAATCTGGTCTTCCAGGTCTTTCTTATGCCACTCCTTCCAGTAAAGATGATAATCATAACGTGTCTTTTGTTTAGCCCACATATCAAATGCTTCATCCATTACTATAAAACCCATCTTATCACATAAGTTCAACAATTCAGGTGCAGGTGGATTATGTGATGTCCGGATACCATTGCAACCCATTGCTTTTAATATTTCTAACTGGCGTTGCAATGCTCTTGTGTTTATAGCTGAACCTAAAGCGCCAAGATCGTGATGATCACACACACCTAATATTTTCACCGGCTTTCCATTCAGTGAAAATCCTTTGTTGATATCGAAGTTGAAGTAGCGAATGCCGAATGGTGTTTCATAAGTATCTAAAATTTGTGTTCCCGATTTTATCTGCGAAACGGCTTTATACAAATAAGGTTCATCAATTGACCACAATTTTGGGTTTGATACTTTAAGTGTTTGTTGTGCCTTGGATTCTTTATCCGCCGCACCCAACGTGATTGATGATTGAGCCACTGCTTTTCCCGATGCATCGTACAAAGTAGTAGTAATGGTTATGGGTTCAGCACTTCCGGCAACGTTTGCTACTTTGGTAAGAACATTTACGGTAGTTTCTTTATCACTTACTGTTGGTGTAGTTATAAATGTGCCCCAATGATCTACGTGTATCTTATTTGTTGTTACCAGCCAAACATTTCTGTAAATGCCCGAACCACTATACCAGCGTGAGTTTGGCTGCTTTGAATTATCAACTTTAACTGCAATAACATTTGGTTGATTACCGTAGTTTAAATAAGGCGTAAGATCATATTGAAAAGAAATATAACCATTAGGTCTAACACCTAAAGAATGACCGTTGATCCAGACTTCGCTGTTACGGTACACACCATCAAAATCAATTAAAACAATTTTATTTTTTTCTGTTGAAGGGATAGTAAATGTTTTGCGATACCATCCAATGCCACCAGGTAATGCACCGCCGCCTGGTGTTGCAGGATTGTCTTTACTAAACGTTCCTTCAATACTCCAGTCATGCGGAAGGTTTAGTGTTCGCCAGTTTGCATCGTTTATGTTTTGCTCATGATATTGTTGAGTGCTGTCCAACTTAAACTTCCAGTCTTTATCAAAATCAATTTTTGTTCTGGCTTTTTCCTGTGCAGTCGCAAAAAATACAAACAGTATAAAGATTGTAGTGATCAGATAAGTTTTTCTTTTCAGCATAATTCAATTTTTTGATAGGGTAGTGTTCTTTTTTATTGAATGAAATTTATTGAAATAATATTTTCCTGTTTGGAGAAAAAACCTCATGGCATTTTCTTTTTCATCTCATCATAATAAGACTTCAATACATAAAAAGCTTTTTTCTTTTTTCCATTGTGATCGAATAAACCTTTGTTATTCCAGCCCTGTTGGTAGGTAGGATTGTTTCGTCGTGGCGAACGAAAATCGTTTAATATCCACGGCGATAATCCTGAAAAATTCGAAGGCATACGCTTCATCATTTCAACCTGCTCACGATAAAACCATTCCTGGTATTCTTCGCTCCATCTTGTTAAACTATCTGCATGATAACCACCCAAAGCCTCAGCGCCGGTCTCGCTAAAAAATAATGGCTTATCATATTTTATTTTCCATTGCGCATTGCGGCAATTATTAGGCAAACCTCCATACCAACCCAAATATTCATTCACAGAAACCATATCAGTGTATTGCCCCAGCGGATCGTCAACTGTTATTACACCGTTATCTGTATGCGTTTCAAGCGCCGCTGAAATTATTCTATAGCCATCCATTTGCCTTGCTGTTTGTGCAAGGTTTCCCATAAAATTTGTTCGTGCATCCGTAACCGGTGTTTCATTTCCAACCGACCAAATTATAATGCTACACCTGTTACGATCTCTCGTTATCATTTCATTCAATTGCTGTTTTGCTTTTTGCAAAACTTCTGCATTTCCAAAATCAATTGTCCAGTAAACAGGTATTTCAGACCATACGAGAATGCCCAGTGAATCCGCCATACGAACCATGTTTTCGTTGTGAGGATAATGAGCAAGACGAACCATGTTTGCATTCAATTCTTTCACCTGTTTTAATAATTGCAATGCATCAGCTTTGCTGTAAGCTCTTCGTCCCTGATCCGCTATTTCTTCATGGATACAAATGCCACGAAGAAATATTGGCTTGCCATTTAATAATATTCTGGAGCCTTGTACTTCAATCGTTCTGAAACCAATTTTGTCTTTTACTTTATCATCTTTTGAAGTAAGAATAATCTGGTAAAGTTTAGGACGTTGATACGACCATAATTCTAATGCAGGAAGTGTAAAATTAAAAGCCGCACTGTCACCGCTTACTGCTATCTCTTTTTTAAATTTCAATCCTGGTATTTCTAAAAGAATATTTTCATTAACAGGAGCACTAAATTTTATCCAGCCTTCTATCCTTTTTTCTTTTGTTGATAAAGATGTTTTAGATAACTGGATAGAATAATCTCGTATAAAATTTTGAGGTACCAAAACCAATTGCACATCACGGGTAATGCCCCCATAATTCCACCAATCAGTGTTTAAGGTTGGAATTTCATCAGCGTATCTTTTATTATCAACTTTTACAACAAGAAAGTTTTCTTTCTCCTTCAGCAAGTCCTGGGGTATCTCAAAATTAAAAGGTGTAAATCCACCTTTATGTGCGCCAAGTTTTTTTCCGTTCAGATAGACATCACATTTGTAATTTACCGCACCGAAATAGAGAAATACTTTTTTATCAGCAGCAACATTTTTAAAATCAAAAGATTTTTTATACCACACTGTTCCTTCGTAATATAAAAATTTTGTATCCTGAGAATTCCAGTCTCCCGGAACATTTAAAATATTTTTATCAGTGTAGCCATGTTCTTTGCGATCAGTTTTATTATCCGGTACATCGCTGTTCCAGTAAGCTTCTCTGTCCCTTTCATTTCTTTCTTTCCAGCGATAATCATAAAAACCTGTTTCATAAGGATCAACAATATATTGCCATTTACCGTTAAGGTTAATGATAGTACGGTTATAGACATTTGTAATTAAAGGCGATTGTGCGTAACAACAAATATGCACCATGATGGAGATGAAGACAATTATTTTTTTCATAAATTTTCCATAACAGTTCAAGAGAAGATGGAAGCTACTCCTGGGTCGGGTTCGTTGCCATTGAGAATTCGGCCAAAAAGAGCAATACTACCAAACGGTTTAGGGGTAATATTGATACCAACATTGGTACGGGCCATATAACTTTTAATCGAATTATTAGTACTATACTTGTTGGCAGGATCTTCCTTTAGCAAACCCTGTTGGTTTAAATGCTCAAGAGCAACAAATTTTTTTGTATTATTATTTCCACTAAAAAAAGCCCACAATAAATTCGTAATAAGGAACTACTGCGGGCTTTTAAGAACTTCTATTGCTTGCTATGAGAAAAATTTAATGCAAACATTATTGTATTTTTACTATTCTTACATTATCTACTGCAGCATCAAAGGATGCTAAAGGTGTAGCAGAATCATTATACAACATAATTTGCATAGATGCTGCATTAGTACCTCCTGTTAAGGTGGCAATAGTAGGTGCAGAACTTCCTGAAGCATTGTAACTTCCGGTTCCCTTTAAAAAGCTGGTTAAAGGAATAGTTACTGTTTGCCAGCCGTTAGTTACAAACTGGCCTGATGAGGTACTTCCCCACGGAGCATAACGGGCTAAATAATTAAAATTACCATTGGGAGCAATCATAAGCGAGCCATTTGACCATGTAGTTTTTACATTTATTTCGAACTTAAGGGCATAATTAGCAATAGGATCAGTAAGGTTTGCAGCAGGGAGCCATGCACCTGAAGCTACCATTACAGCCCTGTTATCACTATACCATGATCCATCGCCTGCATTAATGCTGCCCGAAGGATGTACTCTTATGTAATTGCCTGTATTATTAGGAAATAAAGTGGCATCATTTGTTTTAATACCACCCCACCATTGCCAGCCAAAGTATGTATTACCATCTTCAAAATTTGCAAGAAAACCAGTTTTAGGCAAAAGATAATTATCAAATACAAACCTGGGAACACCTGTGCCATACGTTCCCGTTACTCTTAAAGAATCGCCGGTTGTTATTCCTGCAGGAACTGTAACTGTAAGTTGGGTTGTACCTGTTGCAATCAGGTTAGTTCCAAGTATTCCTCCCGGAAATGTCACTTTAGTTATTCCATAAAAATTAGTACCGGTTATTGTTATGGTTGTGCCGGCAACAGCATTTTCATTTGATACATTTATGATAGTTGGAACAGGTGGGGTAATATTAAAAGTATATGTAGCAGTACCACCTGGTGTTACTACTTCAACAGTATTTACTTTACCTGAAGGAATAGAATCCCATTTTATTGCAGGAACCCTTACTACTAAATTACTGTCTGAAAATAAGCCGGAATTGAAACTTGCCGGAAAACCATAGAAAGAAATCTGCATAGCTGACGCCAGGTTAGAGCCTTGAATGACAACCAACTGTCCGGGAAGTGCTGCCGTTAATACACTGTCGTTTGGAGCCGGGGTAATTGCACGAATTTGTTTTATACTCGGCGGCGCCCCTGCACCAGCATTGTCTTTTTTACATGCAACCATGGTAAAAATGCTGGCGGCTACTATAAATAGAAGCAAATGGTTAAGACTTTTGTATTGTAACATATTGTTGAATTTATTTTTTATAAATATTTTTTTTACTGTGGCAGTTTGCTAAAATCAAACGGGACAGGATCCTTGGTTAAATCCGGAGCCGCAATCAATTCCGCTTCAGGCAATGGCAGGTAAACGGTTTGTTCAGTAAATGGATAGTAGGCAGGCGTATAGACAACTGTCCATGTTCTGGGATTTGATCCTGCATTATAATTAATAGTGTAATTACCCTTGTC
>CABDYF010000100.1_pt1 | contig 15223 bp, 16 predicted proteins | sample 3131951 | NCBI WGS metagenome assembly CABDYF01 (sample SAMEA5534337, study PRJEB31848) | metagenome | biome: tundra; feature: field; material: soil | place: USA | collected 2013-05 | depth 0.45 m | reverse complement strand
GCTTTTAATGCCTGTATTCTTTCCCAGCGTTGTTTCATGCCTTCGTTGGCCATGGCCAAAAATTCGCTGGCTTTTTCAGGATAATTATTTTTTATAGTGGCAAAACGGTTTTCGTGGTACAGGAACTCATCTAATGGAATGGACGGATCCTTGCTGTCTAACACAAAACGTTTGCCTTGTTCTTTTAATGGGTTGTAACGGAACAACGGCCAGTAACCGGATTTAACTGCAAGATCCTGCTGGTCTAAACCATAGCACATATCGTAACCGTGTGCAATGCAATGGCTGTACGCAATGATGATGGAAGGGCCGGGATAAGCCTCGGCTTCGAGAATGGTTTTTAGTGCGTGCACATCATTGGCGCCCATGGCAATCTCTGCAACAAAAGCGGTACCGTGTGCAATGGCCTGCATGGCAAGGTCTTTCTTGCCGGTGGTTTTTCCTTTGATGGAATACTTGGCACTGGCGCCAATGGGTGTTGACTTGGATTTTTGTCCGCCGGTATTGGAATACACTTCTGTATCCAGTACAAGTATGTTGATGTTTTCGCCGGTTGATAAAACATGATCCAGTCCGCCGAAACCAATATCGTAAGCCCAGCCATCGCCGCCAACGATCCACATGGATTTGTGTTCTAAGAACTCCGCTATCTGGTATAATAATCCGGCTTCGGGCTTATCAATATTTTTTAAGCGTGCTTTTAATTCATTCACGTTTATCCGCTGCTTAATTACTTCTGCTTCATTAGCTTCAACATTACTCAGGATAGTATCGGTAAGCTCTGCGCCAACATCATCGCGTAATGATTTTAAGATAGAGATGCCATAGTTACGTTTCATGTCGGTGGCTAACTTAATACCTAAACCAAACTCTGCATTATCTTCAAACAGAGAGTTGGCCCATGCCGGCCCGAGGCCCTGCGCATTCTTGCTCCATGGTGTTGTTGGAAGGTTCGCTCCAAAAATGGAAGAGCAGCCAGTGGCATTGGCAACGATCATCCTGTCGCCAAATAATTGAGTGAGTAATTTTAAATAAGGTGTTTCACCGCAACCGCTGCAGGCACCGGAGAATTCGAACAATGGTTCAAGTAACTGGGAACCTTTTACGGTGCTGCGGTTTACCCTTGTTCTGTCAATATCAGGTAAGGAAATAAAGAAATCCCAGTTTTGTTTTTCTGTTTCTTTCAGTGGCAATATATCCTGCATATTAATAGCCTTATGACCGGGTTCCGTTTTGCTTTCAATGGGACAAACTTCCACGCAAAGATTACAACCGGTGCAGTCTTCTACAGCAACCTGTAATGTATAAGATTCTATGTCTTTAAAGAATTCTTTACCAACAGGAGCCGTGTGTTTGAAGAAGTCCGGTGCATCCACCAATAAATCGTTGCTGTACACTTTTGGTCGTATGGCTGCATGCGGACAAACAAAGAAACATTTACCGCATTGTGAACAAAGGGTTGCATCCCATACAGGAACCTGTTCGGCGATATTTCTTTTTTCATAACGGGTAGTGGCAGATGGATACGTGCCATCTGCAGGGAAGGCGCTAACGGGTAATTCATCCCCTTCACCGGCAATTATTTTTGCCAATACCTGTTGAACAAAATCAGGCGCATTACCAGAAATAGCGGGTTCAATTTCTTTATCGCCAATAATGAAATTCGAATAGTCGATCAATGATAAATTTTCAAGCGTTTTATCAACAGCATCAAAATTCTTTTGTACTACATCTTCACCTTTTCTGCCGTATGTTTTACGGATGGCATCTTTAATATAACTGATGGCTTCCTCTTTGGGCATTACATTGGAAATAGCAAAAAAGCAGGTTTGTAAAATGGAGTTGATACGGGAACCCATACCTGTTTCTTTGGCAACTTTAGAAGCATTGATCACATACAGCTTAAGCTGCTTCTCAATAATTTCTTCCTGTATTTTCCGGGGCAGGTTATGCCACACGTCTTCGTTTGCAAAAGGAGCATTCAGTAAAAGGGTGGCTCCGTGCTGTGCATCTTTAAGTATGTCATATTTTTCTAAATAAGAAAAATGATGACAGGCTATAAAATTGGCTGAGTTAATAAGATAAGTGGAACGGATTGGCTTCTCACTAAACCGTAAATGCGAAACGGTTAATGATCCTGATTTCTTAGAATCATAAACGAAATATCCCTGCAGGTGCATATCGGTTACATCTCCGAGAATTTTAATAGTGTTCTTATTTGCACTCACCGTGCCATCGGCACCAAGCCCGAAGAACAATCCACGGAAAAGGTGCTGGTCTTCGAGTGAAAAAGTTTTATCGTAATCTAAACTGGTATGGGTAATGTCATCTTCAATACCAACAGTGAAACCATTTTTTGGTTTATCTTTTTTCAGTTCATCAAACACTGCCATTACCATACCCGGATTAAATTCTTTAGAAGCCAAACCATAGCGGCCGCCAATCACTTTTGGCATGGGATGTTCCCATCCTGCATGTAAGGCATTGATCACATCCATAAACAATGGTTCGCCTATGGCGCCGGTTTCTTTGCAACGATCCAGCACTGCAATATGCTGTACTGTTTGTGGCAATGAATTAATAAAATGCTTTACAGAAAAGGGCCGGTATAGGTGCACATGCAGGTATCCTGTTTTTTCTCCTTTACTGTTGAGGTAATCAACCGTTTCATGAACGGCACCTGCACCCGAACCCATAATGATGATGATGCTTTCAGCCTCAGCATGACCGTAATAGTCAAATAGTTTATAAGCACGCCCGGTAAGCTGTTCAAATTTCTGCATCGTGGCTTCTACCACATCAGGAACTTTCCAGTGGTATTCATTGCAGGCTTCCCGGCTCTGGAAATACACATCAGGGTTTTGCGCAGTACCACGTATAAAAGGATTCCCAGGATTCAATGCACGATGGCGGTGACGTGCTACATCGTTCACGTCAATCATTTGTTTGATGATCGCATCAGGTATAATTTCAACTTCATTCAATTCATGCGAAGTGCGGAAGCCATCAAAAATATTTAAGAAAGGAATGCTGGATTGCAAAGTTGCAGCCGTGGCTATCATCGCCATATCGTGCGCCTGTTGCGCACTGTTACCAAACAACATGGCAAAGCCGGTAGAACGAACTGCCATCACATCACTATGGTCGCCAAAGATTGACAATGCATGCGTTGCCAATGACCTTGCGGAAATATGAAATACAGTTGGCGTTAATTCTCCTGCTATTTTGTACATGTTGGGGATCATCAGTAATAATCCCTGTGAGCAGGTAAACGTAGAAGCCAATGCGCCACCCTGCAGTGCACCGTGTATTGCGCCGGCTGCTCCTGCTTCGCTTTGCATTTCTATTATTCTGGGTACTTCCCCAAAAATGTTTTCTTTGTTATCACTGCTCCATTCATCGGCCCACTCACCCATGGTTGAAGAAGGCGTGATAGGATAGATAGCACACACTTCGCTTGTTTTGTAAGCAATATGTACTGCGGCTTCGTTACCATCCATAATGGTGAAAGAGGAAGCTTTTTTTGAAGCAATACCGGCAGGCTTGCCGTGGGCAATGGAACTTTCCATAAACTGGTAATTTTTTGTAGTTTTAAAATACCACAATTTACTACATCCTCAATTCTCAAAATGTGATTAATATCAGTTTGTAGGATGATTTAAATGTAGTGCAGGATAATTAAAGATACACCATCAACCGACAAAAATTAAAAATGTAATTTTTATCGTCTGAAAGTATTGTTAATCTTTACTTTAACCCAGCTTCGACTGGTATTTTTTAAATAGTTCATACTAACTAAATGAATATACTCATGTTGGGATTGGTTATTGGTAAAACAAATCTACAACATTAGTGGGCTACCGAAAGGTGCCCATTTTTTCTTTAATTTAGTCGTTCACTTAGTGAAAATCAATGTAAAAGCTGAAATGAAAATAATAGACGAAAAATTCCAATGACCATGAAAGAAGACTATACTATGAAAGGAGAATAGTTATTTCTATTTCAAAAAATATTCCACAGCAAGAGCATATCCTTTTAAGCCAAGGCCGCTGATTGTGCCTTTGCATTTGGCCGAAACATGTGATAATTTGCGAAATTCTTCTCTTGCATCAATATTGGAAATATGTACTTCTATAACAGGAACTTTTACTGCTACTATGGCATCGCCAATTGCTACCGATGTGTGAGAATATCCGCCGGGGTTTAAAATAATTCCATCCATTTTCATTCCTGCACGCTGTATCTCATTTATCAGTTCGCCTTCTATATTGCTTTGAAAATAATCGAAGTCAACATTCTCATATTTCCTGCGCAGTTTTTGAAAATAATGCTCAAAGCTTTCGCTGCCATAAATATCAGTTTCTCTTGTTCCGATAAGATTAAGATTTGGTCCGTTGATGATAGAAATTTTCATAACACGAATTTAATTACATAACACGAATTACACGAATTAGCACCAATTTCATAACACGAATTAACACCAAATTTAAGAATTAGTGTAATTCGATTTAATTCGTGTGCTTAGTAATTAGAGCAATAAAGTCATCAAACAAATAGCGGCTGTCATGCGGACCGGGAGTTGCTTCAGGATGATATTGAACTGAAAAGGCAGGCTTATCTTTTAAACGAATACCTTCAATTGAATCATCATTCAGATTTACATGCGTTATCTCAATATTATCTGCAGCTCTTACTGCATCAGGGTTTACACCAAACCCATGATTTTGTGTAGTGATCTCACATTTACCGGTAATAACGTTTTTTACAGGATGATTTAATCCCCGATGCCCATGATGCATTTTAAAAGTAGGTATATCATTGGCAAGCGCCAGCAATTGTTGCCCGAGGCAAATACCAAAGAATGGTTTATTGGCTTTAAGAATTTGTTTTATTGTTTTAACAGCATAATCCATTGGTTCAGGATCACCAGGACCATTGCTGATAAAATATCCATTTGGTTTAAATTCTTCTAACTCTTCAAAGGTTGTTTTGGCATTAAATACTTTTAAATAAGCGCCTCTTTCCAAAAGACAATTAAGAATATTTTGTTTTATGCCATAATCAAGAACCGCTACTCTTATGTCACTTTCAGGATTTCCTAACTCGTAATTATTTTTTGTAGAAACAACTGAGGCTAATTCGAGCCCTGCCATGGAAGGCACTTCTGACAGTATTTTCTTCAATTCATCTTCATTAAAATTCTCAGAAGAAATAATACAGTTCATAGCTCCTTTGGTACGAACATGTGCTACCAGTGAACGGGTATCAATGCCATCAATAGCCACAATGTTTTGGTCTTCAAAATACTTTTGTAAAGAATCATTTGCCTGGAATCTTGAATATTGTTCTTCAAGGTTTTTGCCGATAATACCTTTTACTTTTACACCGCTGCTCTCAACATCTTCATTTTTTACACCATAATTTCCTATATGCACATTGTTCATAATTACTATCTGCCCATAATAACTTGGATCGGTAAAAACTTCCTGGTAGCCCGTCATTCCTGTGTTGAAACATAATTCACCGGTTGCAGTACCAATTTTTCCAAAGGCTTTTCCTTTAAAAATATTTCCATCTTCTAAAATTAAAATAGCAGGTTTATTTAGATTGGGTGCAGACATATTTGTAAAAAGTTTTGCAAAGAAACGGAATTTCAATCAACATGGAGTCATAAAAAAGTCCCGCTTTACTGCGGGACCATATACTCCAGTGTATTTATCAAAAAATTTAAAAAAGGCCTTGAAGGTTTTTAAAAACCTTCAAGGTCTAAGTATAATTTATCAAAATTATTTCAAAGGTTCTTCCTGCGCTTCGGGTTTTATTTCAGGAAGTGGTTCATTTGTCGCCGCTTTTTCTTCTACAGGTGCAGGTTCTTTAACTGCAGTTGCTTTTTTACGGCTTCCTGCACGGCGTGTTCTCTTAGCTGTTGCCTCTTCTTTTCCTTCCGCACCTTTACCATATACTTCATTGTAGTCCACTAATTCTATCATACCTAATTCAGCATTATCACCCGCTCTTTTACCAAGTTTAATAACTCTTGTGTAACCACCGGGACGGCTGGCAATTTTCGGACTAATCACATCAAATAATTCTTTAATGGCTTCTTTATCCTGCAAATAACTAAAAACAATTCTACGCTGATGTGTAGTGTTTTCTTTTGCTTTTGTTATCAGTGGTTCCACATAAGGGCGTAATGCTTTTGCCTTTGCTAATGTGGTAACAATTTTTTTGTGTTGAAACAATTGGCAGGCAAGGTTACTTAATAATGCTTTCCTGTGGCTTGCTGTTCTGCTAAGATTATTATTTTTATCTCCGTGACGCATGACTGTTTGTTTTTAAAACTCTGTACCGTGTCAGGAATTACAGAGTTGATTTATTTAAATGTGCAGATTTGCAAATGTGCAGATATGCAGATGAAAGAAAATATTTCAAATTAATTTACAGATTCGAATTTGCACATTAGCAAATCTTCTCATCTGCACATCAATTACTCATCATCAATTTTTATCTTGCTCAGATCCATTCCAAAACCTAAACCTCTTTCATTCAACACCTGCTCTATCTCACTTAAAGATTTTTGTCCGAAATTTCTGAACTTCATAAGGTCTTCCTGCTCATATTGAACAAGCTCACTTAATGAATTGATCTTTGCTGCTTTTAAACAATTGAAAGCTCTTACTGAAAGATCAAGATCTTCCAAAGGAGTTTTTAAAGTTTTTCTTAATTGAAGTGTTTGTTCATCAACCAGGTCTTCTTTTTTATCTTCTCTTGTATCAAAAGTTATGTTCTCATCAGTGATGATCATAAGGTGCTGTATCAAAATTCTTGATGCCTGCTTTACAGCTTCCTCAGGATTGATAGTACCATCTGTAATTACTTCCATCACCAGTTTTTCAAAGTCAGTTCTTTGCTCAACTCTGGTATTTTCAATAGTGTATTTTACATTTTTGATCGGCGTATAAATTGCATCAACCGGAATGTATCCAAAATGAGAGCTCTTCTCTTTATTTTCTTCAGCCGGTACATAACCACGTCCTTTTCCAATGGTTATTTCAATATCCAGTTTAGCTGAACTATCCATTGTACAGATAAGTAATTCCGGATTCATCACTTCAAAAGAAGGAGATGCATCACCTATCATACCGGCTGTAAACTCCTGTTTGTTCTTTAAAGAAAGAGTGATCTTTTCGGTTCCCGGTTCATGTTCAACTTTCTTTTTAAAGCGAACCTGTTTCAGGTTTAAAATTATTTCTGTAACATCTTCAGTAATGCCTTTAAGTGTGGCAAATTCGTGATCTGCACCCGCAATGTTGATACCGATAATAGCATAACCTTCCAAAGAATTAAGCAACACCCTGCGCAAGGCATTGCCAATAGTTACACCATATCCCGGTTCTAAGGGGCGAAATTCGAATTGTGCTTCAAAATCTGTGCTTTTTTGCAGAACGATTTTGTCAGGCTTTACAAAATTTAAAATGGCCATTTTTTATTTTGTTTTTTAAACCCCAAACCCCTAAAGGGGCTTAAAGCATGTTTATAAATTAAATTTAAAATCAACCTCCAAAGTTCCCCTTTAGGGGCGGAGGGGTTTTACTTACTATACAATTCCACGATTAACTGCTCCTTAATATTTTCAGGAACGCTTTCTCTTTCAGGATAAGCTATAAAAGTTCCTTTCATTTCTCCTTCACTCCAATCTATCCAGTTAAATTTTGGATTTTTAGGGCGAAGATTACCGGTAATAGATGCATTACCTGTCGTCTTTTCTTTTAACCCGATAGTATCACCCGGCTTTAAAGAATAAGAAGGGATATTTACCACATCTCCATTAACAGTTATATGCTTGTGAGATACCAACTGCCGTGCAGCCTGGCGGCTTAGAGCAATACCCATACGATAAACGGTGTTATCCAAACGGGCTTCCAATAATTTAATCAGGTTTTCACCTGTTACACCTCCACGGCGGGCAGCTTCAGTAAAAGTATTACGGAACTGCTTCTCTAAAAGTCCATAAGTGTATTTAGCTTTTTGTTTTTCACGTAACTGCAAGGCATATTCTCCAAGCGTTTTACGTTTGCGGGCAGCGCCATGCATGCCGGGGGGATTACTGTTCTTTGTTAACCATTTACCATTACCTGTAATAGGCTCTCCAAATATCCTGGAGATCTTGGTTTTTGGTCCTGTGTAACGAGCCATGTTTTATATTGATTTTTTAGTGTCGGTACATCATCATTAAAAATCAAAAATTAATGATGCACCCGGTTATTAAATATTTGAAATTTGAAATTTCTGATTTGAATAATATCAAATTTAAAATCTCAAATTAGAAATTGATTATACTCTTCTTTTCTTAGGCGGACGGCATCCATTATGCGGTAAAGGAGTTATATCCTTTATCATGGAGATCTCCAGACCTGATTGTGATAAAGCCCTGATAGCGCCTTCACGCCCTGAACCCGGACCTTTCACATATACATCGCAACGCTTCATGCCTGCATCCAATGCAACTTTTGCCGCATCTGACGCAGCCATTTGTGCTGCATAAGGTGTGTTCTTTTTTGAACCTTTAAAACCCATTTTACCCGCAGATGACCATGCAATAACCTGTCCCTGCTTATTGGTTAAACTAATAATAATGTTGTTGAAACTTGCAGTAACGTGAGCATCACCATAGGTATCTACTCTTACTACTCTTTTTTTAGATGCTGCTTTAGCACTTGTTGTTTTTGCACTTGTAGCTTTTGCCATAAATTAATTAAGATAGGTAGTCTTTTAAAATTTTATTCCGAAACTTCGGAACTGAATCAATCCTTCTTCCGGCTTAAGAGATCTGGTATTGATTCAAAATAATAAGCCTTATTAAAAGCTGTGAGCCATTAGCAGTGAGCTGCGAGCAAAAACTCAAGGCTCAAAACTGGCAGCTCATAGCTAAACTATTTTTTAGCTGCCTTCTTTTTACCGGCAACTGTTTTACGTTTTCCTTTACGTGTACGGCTGTTTGTACGGGTACGCTGACCACGAACAGGCAATCCTTTACGATGTCTTAAACCACGGTAACATGCAATATCCAGCAAACGCTTAATGTTTAGCTGAACCTCACTGCGTAAAGCGCCTTCCGTTTTAAATTCATTACTGATCGCATTCCTGATAGCAGTTTGTTCCTCATCGTTCCATTCGTTCACTTTTTTATCGTAGCCAACACCTGCTTTATCTAAAATGTAGCGGGCAGTTGAGCGGCCTATACCATATATATAAGTTAATCCAACTTCACCTCTTTTATTTTTTGGTATGTCAATACCGGCAATACGAGCCATATATTTTTGAAGATTTTATTATTTAAAATTTATTCTTAGTCATTTAGTCATTGGTCATTAATTTTTATTGCCCATTGACTTATTGACTATTGACAATCATCCCTGTCTTTGTTTAAAACGGGGATTTTTTTTGTTGATAACATACAATTTCCCTTTTCTCCTCACTATTTTACAATCAACGCTTCTTTTTTTTATGGACGCTCTAACCTTCATTGTTTTTTATTTGCCAGATTTTTTATTTATATCTGAAAATTATTCTTCCTCTTGATAAATCGTATGGACTCATTTCCACGCCTACCTTATCGCCGGGCAAAATCCTGATGTAATGCATCCGCATTTTGCCGGAAATTGTTGCCAAAATCTCATGACCGTTTTCAAGCTTAACCCTGAACATTGCATTGGATAAGGCTTCCAGGATAGTTCCATCTTGTTTAATCAATGCTTGTTTGGCCATATAGTTTTTGGGAGCGCAAAGATAAGAGTAAATTATTTAATTTTTATAAAAAAGGGCAGCTTTCTTATCTTTTAGCAAAATGGGTGCTCTTAGAGGCATAAATTGTTGATTTTAGAATACGTTATTTTTAAGTGAATACTCATTTTTAGTTAAGTCCATGTTATGCCTTAACTTCATTTCAAAAATTTATTAACCTCTTTCTGTATAAATTTTTTTATTTCTTCCCATCTTTGTCTCTTCAAACTAACAGGATCTTCACTTTCTTCTGCATCAATAAAATAGCAAAGGGCTTCTGGTATAGAAATTAATAACTGCTGTCTGGAAAATTTTGCGAAATAAAAATCTATTATCTGCGTAAGTGTAAAAACCTTCAATAGCTCATAGATGTCCCAAAAATCCTTCTTTTTGCCTCTTCCTAAAATAGCATTCACTTTCATAGCAGCGATATCTTTATCACTATACATTCTTATGTCATCAATAATATCAGGATTTGCTATTAGGGGATGATCGTATAAGATAATATCAACTTTAATATTTTGTATATAACAGAATACTGCCCATTTAGCAGGGTTGCCGGCATATTCAAAATCTTTTCCAAATGAAGTTTCTAATTGCTTTATAATGGCTTCTTTATCAAAAGCAACATGCCCAAAAAGATCAATATCTTCAGAAATGCGATGCCCATGTTTAAGAGCCAATGCTGTGCCACCTACTAAAAAAAAATCTTTTAGCTCATTGATGGCTTGAAGTGTTTTTAATAAGGAAAAAGTCCGGGGTTCAATTGTCTCAAGGTGTAGCATCTGAATGAATTCAATGGTTCGTTAATTACAGCACTTGCAAGATATAATCTGGCTTCAGGTAAGGATTTTGCATTAAGCAAGACCTTTTTAATTATTGCGTCGTCATAATATCTTCTCACCTCCCGTATATCCCCCACATCGCCACGCTCAAATACTCTTTCAATAACAAAGGCAGATTTGCTATCATAATCCAAAGCCTCAAAATTCACATCCCAAAAGATTCGTTTAGTTAATAAAGGTTTGGCGATTTTGTAATGCATCTGTTTAAACTTATTAAACTATATGTAAACTTATATAAATACTTCATCGGTTAGATGAACTTTGGTCATTTCCAGATAATGGTTTTGCAACTGATGAACCGGAATCGGTTGCATGATCTGTCTTTTTTCTTCCCTGTACCAGACCTCAAATTTTGAAAAATCATCTTTGTGGGGAATGAGAATACGAAATGCACCCTTCATATATTTAACTGTGCCATCTTCGTTCTCCTGTTTTTTGAAGTTTAATTTCAGTAATTGCTCTTCATCGAGGGGTAAAGGCTTTAATTCTTCGGGCTTAAACCAAAATTCCTGCACACCATTATCAACACAAATTTCTTTTTCATCACCATTTAAATTGGTTACTTCGCCTGCCCAGGTTGTACCATCCTGTTCTGCTAAAACATAATCTCCAACTTTTAAGTCTTGAAACTTTATCATAGAAAAATTATTTTATTGCTCAAGATAAAAAAATTAAAATCAAAAATTCAAATGCGTTTACAATTTGCACACCTGCTATCGGCAGACAGGTTTGCAAATTTGTACATTTGCAATTATTCAGCCCAGCTCATCACATAGTTTTCATCTTCAATCTCCAATGCTTCTTTGGTAAGTTGTAAAGGATGAAAAGTATCATCCATAACCGCAAGTTCTTTACACTTTAAAATATTATGTTGCATTGGTTTAACGTCGTACATCCAACATCGTACATAGCATGACTAAAATAGGACTCATATCTGATACGCATCATTACCTGGACGAACAAATTTTTGAGCATTTTAAAAACTGTGATGAGATATGGCATGCAGGTGATTTTGGAACAGGTGAAGTCGCTGAAAAATTAAAAAGCTTCAAACCTTTAAAAGGTGTGTATGGAAATATAGATGGCTATGATATAAGAAGTGTTTATCCTGAAAAATTAAGATGGAAATGTGAAGAGGTGGAAGTGATGATGACACATATCGGCGGTTATCCGCCAAAATATAACCCGGCAGTAAAAAAAGAATTGATTACAAATCCGGCACAGCTTTTTATCAGCGGGCATTCACATATTTTAAAAGTGATGTATGATTCAAATCTTCAATGCCTGCACATGAATCCAGGCGCTGCCGGTAAACAGGGATGGCAAAAAGTAAGAACAATTATCCGCTTTGCAATCGACGGAAAGGAAATTAAAGATTGTGAAGTGATTGAACTCTAAAAGAAAGATGATTATTGTTATGCTGTTGCAGTGAGTGATACAACGATGATGAGAAGAGAACTGAAGTTTGTTCCAAAAATTTCTATACTATGATTTGTCTGCACTAACGACAAATAGCAAACTACTCAACCCAATCAGCAATAAAAACATTTGTATCATGTCCTCCCCCATTGTTGCGATTGCTGCTGAATACAAACTTTTTTCCATCTCTGCTGAACATTGGAAAAGCATCGAAACCCTTATCACGGCTAATCTTCTCTAAGCCTTTGCCATTGATATCAGTGATGTACATGTTGAAAGGAAAGCCTTTTGGATATTCATGATCGCTGCAAAAAATTATATGCTGACCATCCGGCAAAAAATTCGGAGCCCAGTTTGCTTTTCCTAAAGAAGTTATTTGATGTGCATCAGTTCCATCTGAATTGGCAACCCAAACTTCCATTGATGTGGGTGCTATCAAACCCTGCGATAACAGATCCTTATAGTCTGCGATTTCTTCTTTGGTTTTTGGACGACTTGCACGCCAAACAATTTTTTTTCCATCTGGGCTGAACCAGCCACCGCCATCATAACCTAATGTATTAGTAATTTGTTTTACATGCTTACCATCAAGATCCATTGTGTAAAGATCAAGATCTCCATTTCTTACCGATGTAAATAATATCTTATCTCCTTTTGGAGAAATTGTTGCTTCTGCATCGTACCCTTTTGTTTTGGTAAGTTGCTTGATGATGTGTCCATTTGTATCCGCTTTAAAAATGTCGAAGCTTTCATACACCGGCCAGATATAGCGCTTTGCTTTATCAGGAACAGGCGGACATTCTTTAGATGATAAATGTGTAGAGGCATACAAAATATGTTTGCCATCAGGATAAAAATAAGAGCATGTAGTTCGTCCTGTGCCTGTGCTTACTAATTTTGGATTGAAAGGTTCGTCAGGAGTTTCAGGAAGTTTTCCCATCCATATCTGGTCGCACATTATTCCTTCTTTAGGATTTGTTTTTTGAAAGATGAGATACTTTCCATCAAAGCTTAGATAGGCTTCTGCATTGTCTCCGCCAAAAGTTAACTGCCTTAAATTTTTAAAATGTTTTTCTTCAGGATACTGAAGTGTATCAACATTGGTTACAGATTTATTAATGTTATGTGTTGCCTGGTTTGAAAAAACAAAAGAACCAAAAAACACAAAAAGAGCAATTAATTTATACATGCAGTTTTGTTTAGCGGGTGTCAAAACTAAGGTTGTTTTAAAATTTGAATGTCAGAAATTTGTAATAAGAATTATGAATGAAGGCGCTTAAATTTGCGTTATGTTCCTGAAAAAAAATACCGTACTTCTTATTTTATCCGCTGTTAGTATTATTGCCTGCAATAATAAAGAAGACGATACAGAAACAAAGACTGAAGCAGTTTCACCTGAAAAAAAACTTAAAGAAGATATTGCTATATATCCCGACTCATTGCTTCTCACTCAAAAATTAATTGAGTATTATAGTGACAATGGAAATTATGATACAGCTCTTGCAATTACAGATAAAGCTATCTCTAAAAATCCTGATGTGGTTGAGCTTTGGGACATAAAAGCCACCTTACATTTTCAAAACGGTGATACAATTGCAGCTATCAAATCTTTTGAAAAAGCCATCGATATATTTCCTTTACCGAAGTACATAATATCTTTAGGAACGCTGTATGCGCAAACAAAAAATCCAAAAGCTTTAATCCTTGCAGATGCTTTGATAGGAGCAGATAAAGCAAAAGCGGCAAAGGAAGCTATCTTTATAAAAGGATTGTATTACAATTACATCAACGATAAAAAAAAGGCAATAGCTTTATTCGATAGTTGCATTCGGTTGGATTATACATACATGTTTGCTTACAGGGAAAAAGCAATTGCACTGTACGACCAGGGGAAGTATGAAGAAGCTTTAAAGGTTTTAACAAGAGCGGTTACTATTCAAAATAATTTTGATGAAGGATATTACTGGTTGGGTAACTGCTACAAAAAATTAAATAAGAAAGAAGAGGCGATACAGAGCTATCACACAGCATTGATGTATGATAAAGATTTTATCGAGGCGAGGGATTCGCTAAAAATACTTGAAGGAAAGTGATATGGTCAATAGTCATTATGTCAATAGTCATTATGTAAAATATTATATGACCAATGACCCAATGACCAATGACCAAATGACTCAAAATCAAAATAAACAAAAAAATAGATATATGATCATCGCTACATCATTATTAGCAGCAAATTTTTTAAAGCTTTCAGACGAATGCCAAATGCTGAATGAGAGCGAAGCCGATTGGTTTCATCTGGATGTGATGGATGGACGTTTTGTTCCCAATATAAGTTTTGGAATACCCATAATTGAACAGATAAGAAAAACCACTTCCAAAATTTGTGATGTTCATTTAATGATCGTTAAGCCTGAAAATCTTACAGAAGCATTTAAAAAAGCAGGCGCTGATATTCTCACGGTTCACCTGGAAGCATGTAAACATTTGCATAGGAATATCCGGCAGATAAAATCATTGGGAATGCAGGCTGGTGTTGCCATTAATCCGCATTCACCGGTGAAGCTTTTAAAAGATGTTTTAGCCGATATAGATGTTGTTTGTTTGATGAGTGTTAACCCCGGTTTTGGCGGACAAAGTTTTATTCCGCATTCAATTGGAAAAATAAAACAATTAAGAAAGATGATTGACGATGCAGGATTAAAAGTGAAAATTGAAGTTGATGGCGGAGTTACTCTCGACAATGCAAAGCAAATTGTTGATGCCGGCGCAGACGTTCTGGTAGCGGGAAATGCAGTCTTCAAGTCAGCCGACCCCAAACAAACAATTCATCAATTGAAATCTCTATAAGATTCCCACAGCATGTCAAAGGATCTGTTTTCAAACCAGGCAAAGACTTTATCAATGATCTTGATCTTCTTTGGAAAGATGTAAAGCCAGTTTCTTTTCCTGTGTTTCTTAGGTTGGGGAGAGTTGATTAAAAAGATTTTGGGGCTGTCAACATTTTAAATCCTACTCAACTTTAGTCCCGGCTGTACATTACAAATCCCGCACAGCAGCCTTGCACAAAACCTTTCCATTTCTATCCGGCAGCTTTTGAACAGAAGAATAAATATTTAGCTTAGATTATGTTGTTGCAGGTGAAGCATAGCTGCAAAGCTAACACACAGAACACC
>CABDYF010000098.1_pt1 | contig 15228 bp, 14 predicted proteins | sample 3131951 | NCBI WGS metagenome assembly CABDYF01 (sample SAMEA5534337, study PRJEB31848) | metagenome | biome: tundra; feature: field; material: soil | place: USA | collected 2013-05 | depth 0.45 m | reverse complement strand
CAAACGGACAATTCAATACTATATTTTCGTAAATATTCATCTAGGTTATTCCAGGCATTTTCTATTTCATCCTCGGGTATTTCATTTACCGGTTTAAAATGATTGGGTCTTTCTATTTTATCGAAAACTTTTATCGTTTTTTGTTCAACAGCCTGTTTCTCATACGCCATAATATAGTTAAGAAACTCATTTTCTATACCGGCAGGCAATTCGCTATCAGCCTGCATAGTTCCAAATTGTGCACCCTGCTCCAGCATGAGTTTCATTTTCAAAAACTCATTTTCTGCTTTTAGTTTTTCTTCATCGCTGAGGTGATTAAAATCTTCATTCATAAAATGATAAATTTAAAATGTATTTTAAGTAACAGGCATTTCGTCATAAGTTCTTCCCCTAATTCTTTTCCAGCTTTCGTTTTATTTATTCCCCCTATTGTTTGTCAAACGTCCTCAGAATTTATTTTCCATATTAAAGTTTATTGAATTACAAAATACAAAAGCTTTCCTAAAATAACCTCCTTTGTTCTCCCGGTCTCCTAAAAATACTTGTATCCAAACTCCATTCTTCTGCATTCATGTTATAGAGCTTTCCGTATTTTTTATATTGCTGTGCTACTATCTGTGCAATGTTTCCTTCACCACGCATACGAACACCCAGCGGCTGTCGTTCACTTTTCCGTCATGGCTTGCTTCAATTAAATGCCAAACCTTATCTGCCCTGTCGGGGAAATTTTTATACAGCCAGTCGTGAAACAATAATTTAATTGCTCCATTTAATCTTATAAAAGTATAGGCTGAAAACGTAGCGCCGGCTTCACTTGCAGCTTTAATAATATCGTGCATTTCATGCTCGTTCAAACCGGGAATCATAGGGCCAAGTCAGGCGTTCTTATATTGTTATTTGGAAGAAAAGAGAAAGGGGTTATTTTAGAATATGTGTAATTTATTTTACCAGCATAACAGTGCCTTTTCTTATAATAAGATTGCCGTTAAAATCAATTCCGGATGTTACCCATACATAGACACCTGTAAGTTGTAAACCCTTGTATCTTCCATCCCATCCTTTTTTATAATCATTGGTATTAAATACCTCCTGGCCCCAGCGATTATAAATTTTAAAAAAATTAAACTGAGTAATACCAATTGGGATAGCTTTTAATATATCATTTATTCCATCATTATTAGGAGAAAAGGCAGTAGGTACATAAATATTGGGGCCTTTATAAATTTTAATAGTAAGGGTATCGAATGTTTCACAACCTTCCGGCGTAAATGCTTTTAAAATATAAGTCTGATCTTTTGTTAAAACAGCAAACGGGTCAGCAATATTTGGATTACTTAATCCTGTAGAAGGAATCCACTGGTAAGACAAACCTCCGACAGCATGTAATTGAATGGGTTGCAATGGCGCAGCAATTGTATCATTGCCCGCACTTGCATTTGAGCCATAAATATTAATGATATTTTTTATAGTATCTGAAATGCAGCCGCTTTGTGCAATTGCAAAGAGGGTAACTAAATAATTTCCTGTTTTGAGATATATGTGCTGTGTATTATTTCCTGAGCCGGTAGTGCCATCCCCAAAATCCCATTTCCATTGTGCAATATTTACTCCATTATCAATGCCGGTAAAATTTACAACCGAATTTTTGCAGGCATTTGAAAAACTCATAATGACAACCGGCTTTGAATTTATATAAATGCTTTTGTAAGCAGTATCGGAAGCACACCCTTCCAATGATCTTACTGCCAATGATATTGTTTTACTTCCGGCGCTGGTGTAAGTTAGCGATGGATTTTCTTGTGTTGAAGTGCTTCCATTTGCTAAATTCCAGTACCAGTTATTTATTGTGCCCACTGAAACATAAGAAGAATCAAGCAATGAAACCGAACTTCCCTCACAGCTATTATTTGCATTAAAATTAGCAACAGGTTTACTGCCTATTCTTATTGCTTTTGTACTTACCTCAGTACATCCATCAGCTCCTGTTATAGTAAGCGATACATTATAATTACCGGCGCTTATATAAGTGTGCACAGGATTTATATTTATTGAATCAATAGGACTGCCATCTCCAAAATCCCAATATCTTTTTGTAATGGAAGCAAAAGACATTGAAGAATCATAAAAAGTAATATTTTCTCCTATACACCTTTTTTGATCCGATAGTAAATAAAAAGCCGGATTTAATGTTGTACAAAATTTTTGAAGATTTGTTGATCCACCCGTTGAGCCGGTAAATCCCCAAAACACCATAGTATCTCCATTAAAAACATCTGTAACAAAATCTTTAACTAAGCTTAGCCGTAACGTGCCATCAAAATAAATCTCATACTTTTTCAAAGTTGCGTCCCAGTTTATTTTTAAAATATGCCAGTTACAATCTTCTACATTATCTGTTAAAGCAGATATAGTTACGGGACCTGCGAGATTGTTAGCAGAAGTATGATTTAGATCTCCATTAATTTGTATAGCCAAATGATCATAAACAGGGTCGTTATTAATAGTATTCTGCCATGTATCGAGTGTAACTCCAATCGAAGGAGAAATTCCCTCATAACCTAACCCTCCTCCTGTACTACCAATACTGGTACTTATTGGTTGCAATACAAAAGCAATACCATCGGCACCGGTTACATCATTACATCCCAAAAACACATTAAAAGTAAAAGTGAATGATTGGGCAAGATTTATTTTATTGTTATTCCAAACTGAGCCGCTCTTTGTATTAACATCGGGCGTTAATGTGTAGCAATGGCAATTGTCCTGAGTGGTACTTCCGTTCAATGTATATTGCGCTGAAGCAAATTGAATGAAACAGCTAAAACAGCATATTGTAAGAAACAAAAACAAATATTTCTTCTTACGTTTTAAAGGATCTGGCAAAATTTTTCTTATTTAAAGGCAATAAAAATACGCAATATGCCAGGTTAGAGAATGAGTAAGTAATGATAAATTTTATCTGTGAAGGCTATAATAAAAAAAGCGATACAGAAAATCTATATCGCTACTTAAAAAAAATTAAATGGCAGCTTACCAGCTCTTTTTTGCTACGCCGTCTTTAACAGCCTGAAGAGCATTTGCTTCGCTGAGCATTGTAGTCATTTTGTTTCCTTTTCCGTCATTACCCTGTGCCATATAGCCGCCACGTGAAGTTTTAGTTATTACGGCACCATGCATTGGGCAATTTTTTTCTTTTGTCTTCATGCAATAGGCTGTTAACATTTTTGCTGACATGTTGTATAGTTTTTAGTTAGTAAATATGGGTTAAACCAGGGTTAGTTAACCGTGGTATAGTCAAATGTAGTTTTTTATATGTAATTATAGCTAAAATATATTTCCACACAAATTTTTTAAATTTTTAATTTAAAACCAATTTTATTATTTTTTAGAGAAGAATAATAAAATCCGGAAAGAAAAATCTAAGCCTAAATTGCTTAAATAAGTAACGGTTTAAAAATAGTGTGAGATATTACACATCAATTTTTGCATACTTGGCATGTGTTTCAATAAACTCTCTTCTTGGAGGAACTTCATCTCCCATAAGCATACTAAAAACACGATCAGCTTCTGCAGCGCTATCAATAGTAACCTGTTTTAATGTTCTGGTAGCGGGATCCATAGTGGTTTCCCAAAGTTGTTCGGAGTTCATTTCTCCCAAACCTTTATAGCGCTGAACATGAACGGTATCTTCTTTTCCATTGGCATATTTTTCAACAAAAGCTTTTCTGTCCTCATCATCCCATGCATAGGCTTGATCTTTGCCTTTTTTTATAAGATAGAGTGGTGGCTGAGCAATATAAACATATCCCTGCTCAACCAATTCCTTCATATAGCGGAAAACAAAAGTGAGTATCAAAGTTGCGATGTGACTTCCATCCACATCAGCATCCGTCATAATAATTAATTTATGATACCGAAGTTTTGTAATATCCAAAGCCTTGGGATCTTCAGGTGTTCCGATTTTAACTCCTAATGCAGTGAACATATTTCTTATCTCCTCATTATCATAAATGCGGTGTTCCATCGCTTTTTCAACATTCAATATTTTACCACGCAAAGGAAGAATAGCCTGGTAGCTTCTATCTCTGCCTTGCTTTGCTGTACCACCAGCTGAATCGCCCTCAACCAAAAATAATTCGCATCTGAATGGATCCTTATCACTGCAATCTGCAAGCTTACCGGGCAATCCACCACCGGTAAGTACGCTTTTACGCTGCACCATTTCTCTAGCCTTCTTCGCTGCAGATCTTGCCTGTGCCGCTAATATTACTTTTTGAATTATAGTTTTTGCATCTTTTGGATTCTCTTCCAGGTAAGCAACCAGCACACGACTTAGCGTTGTGTCTACAATACCCATTACTTCACTGTTTCCAAACTTAGTTTTTGTCTGACCTTCAAACTGGGGTTCCGGCACCTTTACCGAAATGATTGCAGAAAGTCCTTCACGGAAATCATCACCTTCAATTTCCACTTTAGCTTTTTCAAACATTCCTTCTTTTTCGCCATAACTCTTAAAAACTCTTGTTATGGAACGGCGAAATCCAGCTACATGTGTACCTCCTTCTATGGTATTGATATTATTTACGTAACTAAATAAATGTTCCTGGTATCCTGTATTGTACACCATTGCAACTTCTACCATCACATTGCTATTGGTATCATGACTATCACAATAAATAACTTTTGGTAACAGTGGATGCCGGTTTGCATTTTTATCCAACATTTCTACAAACTCCACTATTCCGCCTTCGCTGTAAAATGTTTTGGTGTAAGTCTTTCCTTCTTCATCTTTTTCTCTCAGATCATTTAAAATGATAGTAATCTTTCTGTTTAAAAAAGATAATTCTCTTAAACGTCCTTCTAAAATTTCCCTGTTATAAACTGAAACAATAAAAATGCTGGTATCCGGCCAAAACTGAACCGTAGTACCGGTTTTATCACTTTTACCAATTTCCCTCACTTTATATTTTGGAACGCCTCTTTCATATTCCTGCTCAAAAGTTTTACCATCCCGATTAACTGTTACGTGTAATTTTATACTTAATGCATTTACACAACTAACACCAACGCCGTGTAAACCACCGCTTACCTTATAGGAATCTTTATCAAACTTTCCACCTGCATGCAATACCGTCATTACTACTTCCAGGGCACTCCGGTTTTCTTTTGTATGCATACCTGTAGGAATACCTCTTCCATCATCCTGCACAGTGATGGAATTATCTTCATTAATTGTAACGATAATATTTTTGCAATAACCTGCAAGCGCCTCGTCAATTGAGTTGTCGACAACTTCATATGCCAGGTGGTGTAAACCTTTGTTACCAATATCGCCAATGTACATTGCAGGCCGCTTTCTAACTGCTTCTAACCCTTCTAAAACCTGTATGCTGTCGGCACCATAGCCGTTGGTATCCGGTGTTAAAACTTCCGGTATTTCGGCTGTTGTTTCTGTGCTCATAATTGTTGGGAAATCCTTTAAAAACTAAAAAATTGTGAATCATGCAAACTTACAAAAAATAAGAGTAAGTACCTAAATTTCAAACTAACTATAACCCTTCTTTTTTGACGGCTTATAACCAGGTTTTGCAGATATTATTTTCACTGTATCAAGAGATTTCTTCTTGTGATTTTTGCTCTTTTAGTTTACAATAGCATGACAATAGCATTACAAATCTCAACCTTATGTTGTTTATCTTTGCATCCATTAATTTTAATGGAGCAACATTCAGACATATTATCAATTGCCCAATGGCAACCTGTTTTGCATGGTCAACATCAATTATTGCAGGAGAAAGAGCAAACGATACCCGGTTCGGTTCAATACACCATCAAGCGATTTAAAAAATTACCGCAAACAAATATTGATGATACAGGCATGATGGTTTATCATTTTAAAAAAGATGAGCCAAAGGGAAATTACCTTGAATTAAAATTCTGTATTTCAGGTAATACTTACTGCAGGGCAAAAAATACAGAATGTGATTCCTGTAAATTTCACCAATCAATTAATTGTGAAGAAAGGATTGACACTGTTGACCTGGTAAGTTTTAAATTTACCCCGGCACATCTATCTCAATTTGTAAAAGGTATAAAGCAAACTACTTTTTCTGATGATATATTAAATTTTAAACACACTTCCAGCTTCAGCAGAATAATGCCTCTTTGCGGTAAAACAAGAATGGTGTTGGAAGCTTTATTAAATCATTCATACTCTGATAGTCTTGAAAATATTTACATCAACGCTCAAACACAAATGTTGCTTTTGTATAGTATGGAATGTATGGCTGGCGAATCTGAAGAGAATTTTACCTGTAAGTTTTTAGCAAACGAAGCTGATAGAGAAAAGATAAGAAATGCAAGAGAAATTTTATTGCAGCACATCAGCGAACCCTTAACCATAAAGGCTTTAAGCCGCAAAGTTGCCACAAATGAATGTTACTTAAAAAAGGGGTTTAAGGAAATGTATGGCACAACAATTTTTGATTTTTTTCAAAGCCAGCGGATGGAACATGCTAAATATCTTTTGTATGAAAAAGGTTTGAGTGTTACAGATGTTTCCTCTTTACTCGGCTATTCTTCTATCTCTCATTTTTCTACTGCGTTTAAAAAACACACCGGTTTAAAACCCTGTGAGTTGCTGTTTCATTAATCTTCTTTTCACTCTTTCCTGAATTTTTTATACAACCTTATAGCAACCAGAAGTATAATAGTAAATATCACCAAGCCCGCAATTGCCCAAACAACACTTAGCATTTGTTTTACCACAGCGAGCATTACAATTATGGTTAGAAAAAGTGTAGCTAACTCATTCCACGTACGCAATTGCTGCGAAGAATATTTAAATAAGCCTTTGCTCTGCTGCTTAAATATTGCATGTAAGGAAAGATGATAAAGAAACAATCCCAGCACAAAAAAAAGCTTTACCAAAAGCCATGTTGGCAAGCTTCCATATAAATACCAAAGCCATCCTCCAAAGATCAGCGTAAGAATTGCAGAGGGCCATGTAATGATGTACCACAGCCGGTTTTGCATGATTGCAAATTGTTGCAAAAGTATTGATCGCTCCGGCTCAGTTTTAGAATTAGCTTCTGCACTATATATAAACAGCCGTACGATATAAAACAAACCGCTGAACCAGGTAATAACAAAAATTATATGTAAGGCTTTAATATAGAAGTACATTATTAATTAGTGTTAGTTATCAAAGTCATTTGGTCATTGGTCAATAAGTCATCAGGTATTGTTTCTTTTTCTATTGACTCACTGACTATTGACTTTTTATTAAAATTCTCTATCCATCCCGCAATAGTTTTCACCCACAACGGATTGGTATTAAGGCATGGTATCATCTTATAAGATTCGCCACCTGCCTGCATAAAAATTTCCTTTCCTCTAACTGCAATTTCTTCTAATGTCTCCAGACAATCACTTACAAATGTCGGGCATACGATCAATAATTTTTTCACACCTTCGGCAGGAAATTGTTCTAAACGAATATCTGTAAAAGGTGTAAGCCATCCCTTTCCTAATCGGGATTGAAAAGAAATGCTGTATTTGCTTTTGGGGATGTTTAAAGCTTCTGTCACCAATTTTGTAGTAGTAATCACCTGGTGACGATAACAAAATTCATGTGCAGGCGAAGCAACTTCGCAACAATTATCTGTTTGCAAACAATGGCATCCGGTAATATCACTCTTGCGTATGTGCCGGCCTGGAACGCCATGATAACTGAATAAAAGATGATCGTACTCTTTTGCTAAATAGGGTTTGATATTTTGCGAAAGTGCATTCAAATAATTTGGTTCGTTATAAAATGGTTTTATAAAAGTCAGCTTAAAAGAATATTTTTTCTTTTTATAGATATCTTTTGCATACTCTACAGCAGTTTCATAACTGCTCATTGCATAATGCGGATAAAGCGGCAATGCAATCACTTCTTCAATGCCGGGTTCTCTTTTCAATAAGGCGTTAAAAGCCGCTTCGGGTGAGGGATTGCCATAACGCATAGCAATCTCAACCGGCTCTTCAACTTCATTCTGTAAGGCATGTTGTAATTGCTTTGTAAAAACTACCAGGGGTGATCCTTCATAAGTCCAAATTGTTTTATAAGCCTTCGCAGATTTTGGCGCTCTGAAGGGAACAATTATACCTTTCACCAGCAAGGCACGAAACAGCCATGACTTATCAATTACTTTTTCATCCATTAAAAATTCATCAAGATATTTTTTTACATCCTTCACTTCTGTTGAATCAGGCGATCCAAGATTCATTAAAATAATGCCTCTCTTTACAGTATCCATTGCCTTAAAAATATTTGCAAATGTAATCGCCTGCAAACAAATAAAACCCGTTCAGCTTCTTATGACTTATTTATGACTATTCTCGCTAAAGCGGCTGATAATTTTGCATGGAGTAAAATTATGATCAATACCCACCACTATTTTCTATCCAACTTTTGTATTGCCGGTATTAACTATCGCAAAAGTGATGTAATTGTAAGAGGTAAATTTTCTTTAACCACCGGGCAATGTGAGCAACTATTAAATGAAGTTGTAAAAAAACATCTTCCCGGTGCATTTGTACTTTCTACCTGTAATCGTACAGAAATTTATGGCATAAGTTCTTCTCCGCAGGAACTGATAGAATTGTTGTGCCTGCATACACAGGGAAGAATAAAAGATTTTATTGAATATGGTTATACACACCAGGGATTGAAAGCAGTGGAACATCTTTTTAAAATGGCTGCCGGAATTGATTCGCAGATCATTGGAGACCACGAAATTTTATCCCAGCTAAAGGTGGCTGCAAAGTTTGCAAAAAAGCATAATTGCATCAATAATTTTTTGGAGCGGTTAATAAATTTTGCAATAGTATCTTCAAAAAGAATTAAGACCGAAACGAAGCTTAGTTCAGGAACCGTATCTGTTTCCTATGCAGCAATTGAAATAATAAGAGAAAAAATCCCTGATCTTATTAATAAAAAAATTCTTCTTTTAGGTACAGGAAAATTTGGCTATAACGTAGCTGTGAATCTTAAAACCTATTTGCCCGATTGCTCGTTGATATTTTGTAATCGTACCAATGAAAAAGCATCGGAGCTTGCTGAAAAATGCAATGCTGATTTTATCTCTTATGAAAATTTGCCTGAAACTGCAAATGATGTAGATGTAGTGATAGTAAGTACTTCGGCTGAATCATATACTGTATTGCCTTCTTTCTTTACAAAAGAAAAATCAAGATTGATTCTTGATCTGTCAATTCCGCAAAATGTTGATCCTGCTGTAAAAAATTTATATGGAATTGAATTAATGAACGTTGATGAAATATCAGCAATTCTTAATAAAACAATTGACAAGCGTAAGGCAGAAATTCCAAAAGCTTTGCAAATAATTAATGAAACAATAGATGAACTTAAGGAATGGTATGTAATGCAGGCAAACAACCCGGTATTACGTAAAATAAAATCACAGCTTAATGAATTAGCAGATGAAAAAACATCCGTAAACAGCAAAGAAAAAATACACAAAACAGTTTCTTTCCTGGCTATACAATTGCGTAAAGAAAATAATAAAGGTTGCCAATACATACACGCTTTGAATAATTACCTGCACCTGGATTATGAAGCCAACGCTTAAGATAGGTACACGTGAGAGTGAATTGGCTGTTTGGCAGGCTACACAGGTTCAAATACTTTTAAAAGAAAATGGGTTTTCTTCAGAATTAATTTATATAAAAAGCGAAGGCGATATAAATACTGTAACGCCTTTGTATGAATTAGGTGTTCAGGGAATCTTCACCAAAACACTTGATGCAGCTCTGTTAAATAATAAAATTGATATTGCTGTTCATTCAATGAAGGATGTGCCTACTCAATTAGCCAAAGGAATTAAACAGGCTGCAGTTTTAAAAAGAGCTTCTTATAAAGATATATTCGTCTTTAAAGATAAATCAATAGTTGACAGTTGGCAGTTGACAGTTGACAGGATAAACTCCCCTTTAGGGGATGGAGGTATCATTGCCACCAGTAGTATTCGCCGCAAGGCTCAATGGCTGCATCGCTATCCAAAACATTCAATTGAAAATCTACGAGGTAATGTAAATACCCGGTTGAAGAAAGTTTATGAACATGAATGGAACGGAGCCATCTTTGCCGCAGCAGGATTAGAACGCATAAATCTTCGTCCTAAAAATTCTGTTGATCTTAATTGGATGTTACCTGCGCCTGCGCAGGGAGCAATTATGGTTGTTTGCAGAGAAGATGATTCATTTTCTTTTGAAGCATGTAAGTTTTTTAATAATGTTGATACTGCTTTATGTACTAAGATCGAAAGAGATTTTCTCCGCACTTTATTAGGTGGTTGTTCAACTCCAATAAGTGCATTGGCAGAAGTAAAAAATGATAAAATAGTTTTTAAAGGAAATATCTGCAGTGTGGATGGAAAAGAAAAAATAGAAATAGAAAAGGAAACTTCTATAAAAGATAGCGAACAATTAGGAGTTAATGCTGCTAATGAAATATTAAACGATACAAAAGCGCAAAAGATTATACAGGCAATCCGCAATGAAAAAAACTAAGCTGAAAATATTAAGTACGAAAGTTTTAAGCAAAGAGGCTATTGATAAAGCCTTAATGCTTGATATACTGATTGATGAGCTTCCTTTCATCACAACAGAGCCAATAAATACTGAGGAATTAAAAAAGATATTAAAAGGATTTTTGCAACAGAATATTACTGCAGTTTTTACGAGTAAGAATGCGGTACAGGCATTTGATCAGATTGCAAATGCCGAAGTTCCGTGGAAGATCTTTTGCATCGGGCATTCAACAAAAAATTTAGTTTCCAAAATATTCGGTGAAGAAAAAATTTCAGGTTCTGCAAATAGCGCTGCAGAATTAAGTGATATTATTTTACAGGATGAGGCAATCAAGAAAGTGATCTTCTTTTGCGGAGTACAACGAAGAGAAGAGTTGCCGCAAAAATTAAAAGCAGAAGGAATTGAAGTTGAAGAAATAATGGTTTATGAAACATTGGAAACGCCTCAAAAAATTTCAAGAAAGAATTATGACGGAATTTTATTTTTCAGTCCCAGTGCTGTTAACAGCTTTTTTTCTTTAAATAAAATTAATGAGCAAATACAAATTTTTGCGATTGGCAAAACAACTGCAGATGCAATTCATCAACATATAAATAAAGATCTGATTATTGCTGAAACTCCCGGAGAAGAAGACATGATAGAAAAGGTTATATCATATTTCAGCACAACCAAAATAGCGTAGCATGCAATTGAAGAATGATTTATTATTAAGAGCATTAAAAAAAGAAACAGTTGAACGTCCACCTGTTTGGATGATGCGCCAGGCAGGCAGGTACTTGCCTGATTATATGAAGCTGAAAACTAAGTATGATTTTTTTACCCGTGTACAAACTCCTGAACTGGCTTGTGAAATTACTTTGCAGCCTGTTGACCAGGTTGGAGTAGATGCTGCAATTATTTTCTCTGATATCCTGGTAATACCACAGGCAATGGGTATAGAGGTTTTGATGGAAGAAGGAAAAGGACCGTCTTTGCCAAACGTAATCAAGAATCAAAAAGATATTGATGCATTGATAACAGATAATGTTGAAGAAAATTTGAATTATGTGATGAAGGCATTGTCTCTCATCAAACAGGAATTAAATGGAAGAGTTCCGCTTATCGGTTTTGCCGGAGCACCATTTACAATTTTGTGTTACATGGTAGAAGGCAAAGGCAGTAAAACCTGGGAGAAAGCAAAGCAATTTTGTTTTACTCAACCACAACTTGCTCATCAGTTATTACAGAAGATAACAGACATTACTATTAAATATTTAAAAGCTCAAACAAAGGCTGGCGCTGATGTAGTGCAGGTTTTTGACAGTTGGAGTGGTACACTAAGTCCGAAAGATTTTAAAACTTTTGCCCAACCATATTTGCTTCAAATTGCTGATGCACTGAAAGATGATGCTCCGGTTATTTTATTTCCTAAAGGAAGCTGGTATGCATTAAAAGATTTGAGTACAAGCAGTGCATCAGGTTTGGGAATTGATTGGTGCATTGCGCCGCAATATGCAAGAGAGTTAACCGGTAACAACGTAACACTGCAGGGAAATTTCGATCCTGCAAAGTTGTTGTTACCAATTCCTGAAATTAAAAAAGCAGTGCATGAAATGATTGATGCTTTTGGTATGCAGAATTACATTGCAAACCTTGGGCATGGCATCACTCCAAATATTCCTGTTGATAATGCAAAAGCTTTTGTTGAAGCAGTAAAAGAATATTTAGTAAAATAATGGATCCCAACTTTACATATTCAAAAATTGCAACAGAATTCAACGGGTATATTCTTGAGCTGCAAAATAAAATATGCGCTGCTTTAGAAGAAGTGGATGGAGAAAAATTTATTGAAGATGCATGGATAAGAGAAGAAGGTGGCGGCGGTTTAACAAGAGTGATTCAAAAAGGAAACGTTTTTGAAAAAGGAGGGGTAAATACTTCGAAAGTTTTTGGAAAACTACCAGACACAATGCAGCAGGCATTCAATGTTGAAGAAAGCAATTTTTTTGCGGGGGGTATATCTCTCGTCATTCATCCCCAAAATCCTTACGTACCAACGGTGCATGCCAATTGGCGTTATTTTGAATTGTTTGATGGAGAAGAAAATATAATTGATAGCTGGTTTGGTGGCGGCACTGATTTAACGCCATATTATTTATTTGAAGAAGATGCCAGACATTTTCATACAACATTCAAAAATGCAATGGAACCTTTTGGTGATGAATTATATCCTGCATACAAAAAAAATTGTGACGAATATTTTGTAAACAAGCATCGGAACAACGAAGCCCGTGGTATTGGTGGCGTATTTTATGATTATCTGCGACCAAAGAATGAAGAGGATGCAGAACGCTTGTTTGCTTTTCAGCAAGCTAACGGCAATTGCTTTTTAAATTCATATTTACCAATTGTGAAAAGAAGAAAAGATTTGCCATTCGGAGAAAAACAAAAGCACTGGCAGGAAATAAGAAGAGGAAGATATGTTGAATTTAATATTCTGCATGATCGCGGAACATTATTCGGTTTAAAAACAAATGGCAGAACAGAAAGTATTTTAATGAGTCTTCCGCCAACGGTAAGGTTCGAATATAACTATCAACCGCAGCCGGGAAGCGAAGAAGATAAATTGCAGCAGGTTTGTTTACATCCAAGAGAATGGATATCAGAAGTGAAACGTGAAACGACAGAGGTGAAAAATTAAGATTTATTTTTACCTTTCACTTCTCACGTTTCACGAAATAATTTTAAAACAAAAAAAACTTTATGTATCTCCAAAGAAGAAACAGAATTTTAAGAAGCAATCCTGCAATAAGAAGCCTGGTTGCTGAAACAATTTTAACTCCCAGTGATTTTATTGTTCCTCTTTTTATTATTGAAGGGGAAAATATAAAAGAAGAGATCACTTCCATGCAAAACTATTACCGCATGACGGTTGATGTAACGGTAAAGGAAGTAAAGGAGCTATGGAATATGGGTTTAAAATGCGTTTTGCTTTTTGTAAAAGCTAAAGATGAATTAAAAGATAATAAAGGCACTGAAGCATTAAATCCAAATGGTTTAATGCAGCGCAGTATAAAAGCAATTAAAGATGCATGCCCCGAAATGCTTGTTATGACTGATGTTGCGCTTGATCCTTTCTCATCTTATGGTCATGATGGAATTGTGGAAAATAATGAAATTGTAAATGATGCAACAGTGGAAGTGTTGGCCAAAATGAGTGTTAGTCATGCACAGGCAGGTGCAGATTTTGTTGCACCAAGTGATATGATGGATGGAAGAATTGGAGCAATTAGAAAAGCATTGGAAGAAAATAATTTTACCAAAACAGGTATCATGGCATACAGTGCAAAGTATGCTTCCTGCTTTTACGGACCATTTAGAGATGCATTGGATTCTGCTCCTGGTTTTGGTGATAAAAAAACATACCAGATGGATTATTCAAATCGCATTGAAGCGGTTAAAGAAGCTATAATGGATGTAGAAGAAGGCGCAGACATAGTAATGGTAAAGCCTGCATTAAGTTATATGGATGTAATTCGTGAAGTGAAGGATGCTGTTGATGTTCCGGTAAGTTGTTATAATATCAGCGGCGAATATGCTATGATAAAAGCGGCAGCAAAAATGGGTTGGATAGATGAGAATAAAGCCATTCTTGAAACACTAACTTCAATGAAAAGAGCCGGCGCAGATCTTATCGCAACATATTTTGCAAGAGATGTGGTGAGATTATTATCGTGAAACGTGAGAAGTGAAACGTGAAAAAAAGTATTAATTACTTAAATTATATAACATGTTTATACAATTAAAACACAAATCTCTTGATGTTTACCAGGTAATAAGGGAATTGGTAAAAGAGACTTATAAAATTTCTTTACAGCTACCTTCTGAAGAAAAATTTAATATGGTACAACAGATAAGAAGGGCTGCACTTTCTGTTAAACTTAATCTTGCAGAAGGGGCTACCAGAAAATCTGTTCTAGAAAGAAAAAGGTATTTAGAGATTTCCAGAGGATCCCTGGTAGAAATAGATGCAGCATTAGAAACAGCTGTAGATCTTAATTATTTTAAAACTGAAAATCTTGAGCCAATTGGAATTTTATTGAATCGATGTTTTGCAATGCTTTCAAAAATGATTAATAATTAATAGCCACGACAAATTTCACGTTTGTCGTTTCACGTTTCACGAAAATTATGAACACTAATATATCACAGAGTATCTCTCTTTTCGAAAGAGCCCAACAATCTATTCCCGGTGGGGTTAACTCTCCTGTACGTGCATTTAAAAGTGTTGGTGGTACGCCTGTTTTTATTGAAAGAGCAAAGGGCGCTTATTTGTATGATGTTGATGGAAATAAATATATTGACTACATCAATTCGTGGGGACCAATGATCCTCGGTCATGCCTATGAGCCTGTGGTGAAAGCAATACAGGAAAAAGCGCTCAATTCAACTTCTTTTGGCACTCCTACCCTTTTAGAAATTGAAATGGCAGAGTTGATAAAAAGCATGGCCCCTAATGTGGATTTGATAAGAATGGTAAGCAGTGGCACTGAAGCCTGCATGAGTGCTGTTCGTTTAGCAAGAGGATATACAGGTAAAAATAAAATTATTAAGTTTGAAGGTTGTTATCATGGACATGCCGATTGTTTT
>CABDYF010000096.1_pt1 | contig 15327 bp, 16 predicted proteins | sample 3131951 | NCBI WGS metagenome assembly CABDYF01 (sample SAMEA5534337, study PRJEB31848) | metagenome | biome: tundra; feature: field; material: soil | place: USA | collected 2013-05 | depth 0.45 m | reverse complement strand
CCAAAGGTCTTTTTACCTATAACATTATTTTCCACAATTATATGGTGCAGTATATGCATTATTGGTGGTTTTCTATTAGGTCCGTCATGGTCCTTAGTTGCTAAGAATTTATTATTCAGTCATGTGATCCTTTTTATAATATTCATTGCTGTTATTTTAATAATAATATTTTTTTTGACAAAAGGCCGTATAAAAAGTAAAGACTAAAATGAAAGTTCATGTTGTTTCCGAAACCGATTTTTTAATTAAAGGTCAGGGAGTGCATACGGCTTTTGTAGAGTCGGTTGAATTGCTTAAGGAAAAAAACGATATTGAAGTTATTGTTAATGGAGAAGGATTTGGTGATGTGTTTCATGGGCATACTTATGGGCCCTATTATTTTTGGAAAGGAAGAAAATATAAAAGAAAAAGAATACATACAGCGCATGTGATTCCCGATTCAATAAAAGGATCACTGCCCCTGTGGAAACTATTTTATCCATTTATAAAATGGTATTTTAAAAAAGTTTATTCATTTGCGGATGTAGTTATTGCAATTTCACCTATGGTTGAACAGGCAATTAAGCAATTAGGTGTAACTACAAAAATTGTAAAAATTTACAACCCGATTTTAGCAGAAAAATGGAAACGTAATGAAGAGAAGCGTACAAAGGGTCGTAGGATGCTTGGAATAAATAATGAAAACAAAATAGTTTTAGGTGTAGGGCAATTACAAGGAAGAAAAGGAATAGAAGATTTTTTAGATATTGCCGAAGCATTGCCGGAGGCTCAATTTATTTGGGCAGGAGGACGGCCGTTTGGAGTTTTTACTGAAGGCATAAATAGAATTAACTCCCGAATTAAAAGTGCTTCAAAACACATTCATTTTATAGGTGTTGTAGATTTATCAGAGATGCCATGTATATATGCTGCAGCGGATATTTTTTTATTTCCTTCTTATCAGGAAAATTGCCCATTAGCACCGCTTGAGGCAGCAGCCTGTGGGATTCCGGTGATTTACAGAGATATTAAAGAATACAATTTATTATATGAAGCACCTTATTTAAAGGCAAAAGATACAGCTGGTTTTATTGAATTAACAAAGAGGTTAATTTATGATAAAGAATTTTATTTACAAGCAATAACCATATCCGAAAATTTAATAAAGCAGTTTGATAAAAATAAAATAAGAGACCAGTTAGTTCAATTATATAATCATCTCGCCTTCCCGGAAGGCGTTTTAATGAATAATCATACCGAAGAAACTAAATAAATTTTCAAGCCTCTGTCCTCAATTAATAAACAATCCTGGCAAGATATTTAAAAATGAATGGTTATGGAAAGGAAATACCCAGACAGCATGAGTGATGCTAAGTTTATTCTTGTAACCGCAATAGTATTATTGATAGGGGCTGTATCTTTATTCTTTTATATTTCGCATAAATTAAAAAATAAAAAACATACTAATGGAAAACTTTCCAATGTATTGGGTTTTATAACTTGATTATCTCATGGACGCACTGTTGAAATTAACTAAGTTCGGTATTGTGGGCTTATCAGGCATGATGATTGATTTTTTAACCACATGGCTTTGCAAAGAGAGATTGTTGATGAACAAATACGTAGCTAATTCACTCGGTTTTTCCTTGGCCGTTGTTAACAATTTTTTTTTGAACTATAAATGGACATTCGAAGCAAAAGATAATAATATCAGTATTGATTTTATAAAGTTTATACTCTTTGCCATTATAGGTTTGGGTCTTAATAATCTTTTTCTTTTTTTCTTTCATAGCAAATTGCAAATCCGCTTTTATATAGCAAAAGCGCTTGCCATTATTTGTGTGTTTGCCTGGAATTTCACAACTAATTATTTTTTCAATTTCCATTCCTGAAAAATGAATGTATAAAAACAAGGTGTATATTTTAATATTGGCAACAACAGCATTCAGGTTTATGATAGCCAATACTATTGAATTAAATAATGATGAAGTTTATTATTGGACTTATCCATTGCATCTTCAAATGAATTATTTCGATCATCCCCCTATTGTTGCTTTATTAATACGTATCACTACATTGAATCTGTTTTTACAGCAGGAAATATTTTTACGCTGTGGAGCAATTATGGGGGCAGCTGCAGGAACATGGTTAAGTTACTCCATCGGAAAAAAAATTAAAAATGAACGCACCGGTTGGTTTGCCGCTTTGCTTTATAACTCTAGTATCTATAGTTCTATAATTGCTGGTGTGTTTATTTTGCCTGACAGTCCGCAAATTATATTCTGGCTATTAGGTTTGAGAATTGCATTAAACTTTGCTATTGATAACAATAAGAACCCCTCAATTAAAACATGGATTTTATGGGGAGTCTATACAGGTATTTGTATTATGTGTAAAGTGCATGGCGTTTTTTTATGGATAGGATTAGGCTTATACATTATTACCTATAAAAGAAATTTGCTAACGCAAAGATTCTTATACATTTCATTAATTATTACACTGTTGATTATTAGCCCAATTTTTATATGGAATTGGTTAAATAATTTTGTCACCTGGCAATACCACAGCTCAAGGGTTGCAGTGCATTCCATCAGTTTTGATAAGGACAGTTTTATACTTGCAGTAATAGGACAGATTGCTTACAATAACCCTTTAAATGTTTTTTTAATTGTCCAGTCCATTTTATTTTATCGCAAGCAAAAATCTATTAAATCCTCTATAAACAGGCTTTTGCTTTTTCTTGGTTTGCCGCTTATTATAGTTGTTACTTCAATGTCAATGTTTAATGCCATCCTGCCTCATTGGAGTGGACCCGGTTTTATGACATTGCAATTTCTGGCAGCTTCTTATCTCGATGATAAATCTAAAGCAACCTGTGTAATACCCCACTTTATAAAATATGCTATATGGCTTGTTGTAATTACCATTACCGTGGGCCTTGTATTTATTACATATTACCCTGGAACAATTGGTAGCAAAAAGGGAAATGAATTGGGTTCGGGTGATTTTACATTGGACTTATATGGGTGGAGTGAAGTAGGGGCTGACTTTGGTAAATGGATGAAGCAAGCAAAATCAGATAATATATTACCAGCCAATAATACTATTGTTTGTAATAAGTGGTTCCCGGCTTCCCATATAGACTATTATATTGCCCGCAAAAATAAAATGCAGGTTATCGGCATAGGTACTATAAATGATTTGCATCACTATGTTTGGTTAAATCTTTACCGAAATGATTTAAAAAAAGGTGACAGCGCCATCTGCATTATTCCGAGTAATTATTCGGTTGATCTCTCATCAACATACTTAAACTATTTCATGTCGGTACAGCTCATTCATATAATTACATCAGAAAGGATGCATACAATTGTTCGTTACTTTAAAGTATATCTGTTAAAAGGATATCTCGGTAATGATGAAGCGCATAATATATTAGTAAAATAAAAATTCCCATGAGGCAGGAGATCGAAAAAACCCATTTAAAAAAGGGAGTTTGTAAATGCCTGATGCAATTCCATCAACTTTAAAAATTCCTTTTGGGTTTGATACAGTTTAAAATGGGCGTTCAAAAGAGTGACGCCATTATTATTGATAGAACTTGAATACTTCAAATAGAAATAGCCCATTTTTATATGAGCTATTCAATTTTAGTCGGGGCGGCAAGATTCGAACTTGCGACCTCCACATCCCAAATGTGGCGCGATAACCGGGCTACGCTACGCCCCGAAAATTCTTTACTGTTAAGTTACCAAAGGTTGCGGAGAGGGTGGGAGTCGAACCCACGGTACAGTTTAACCCGTACGACGATTTAGCAAACCGTTCCTTTCGGCCACTCAGGCACCTCTCCTTAATACAGTTATTTAAGGGGTGGCAAAAATACACTATCAATTTAAAAGTAAAAAGTAAAAATGAAGTAATCTTAAACAAACAGATTACATGGCAGCCAACTGAACCTTTTGCTGAAGTTCTATAACACTTTCTTTAAAAAGTGTATCGGTATCCATGAGGTCTTTAACTGTCTGGCAGCTATGAATAACCGTTGTGTGATCTCTGCCGCCGAAATGCTCACCAATGGTTTTTAAAGAATTTTTTGTAAATGCTTTTGCCAGGAACATTGAGATCTGCCTTGCCTGTACAATTTCACGCTTACGGGTTTTTTGCAAAAGCTTATCATAGGGCACATCAAAATAATCACATACCATTTTTTGAATAGTATCGATGGTTATTTCTTTAGAAGATGATTTAACGAAATTACGTAACACTTTCTTAGCTAATTCGAGGTCAATTTCTCTTTTATTGAGCGAAGATTGTGCCAAGAGAGAGATTAGAGCACCCTCCAATTCACGTATATTATTTTGAATATTATAGGCAATATATTTCACCACTTCCTTGGGCATTTCAAGCCCATCATTCTTCATTTTCTTCTCAAGAATTTCAATCTTGGTATCATAATCAGGTACTTGCAGATCAGCGCTTAATCCCCAGCGGAAACGGCTTAATAATCTTTCCTGTACACCCTCAAGGTCTTTAGGTGGTTTATCCGAAGTTAAGACCAATTGTTTACCGCTTTGATGCAGGTGATTGAAAATTGCAAAGAATGCATCCTGCGATTTCTCAGCCCGGTTAAAGAATTGCACATCATCTATTATCAAAACATCGATCAACTGGTAAAAATGTATAAAATCATTTATTGCATTGTTCCGGCTGTGATCTATAAATTGATTAATAAATTTTTCAGAGCTTACATATAATACCACCTTGTTATTATGCAGTCTTTTTACCTCGTTACCAATTGCCTGCGCAAGATGGGTTTTTCCTAAACCTACACTGCCATAAATTACCAGAGGATTAAATGAAGTAGAGCCTGGCTTTTCAGCTACGGTTTTTCCTGCCCTGCGGGCTACACGGTTGCAATCACCCTCAACATATGCATCAAAAACATACGCAGGATTTAACTGCGCATCTATCTGCATTTTTCTTAAACCCGGTATTACAAAAGGATTTTTAACCGGATTATTTATGACTAATGGAAAATCCATTTCGTTGTTTGAGTATGATTTATATCCATGACCCGGAACATCCATCGTTAGCGGCTTATTGTTGCCATTGCCGCTATCAACCATTATCCTGTATTCAAGCCTTGCTTCCTTTCCTAATTCTCTTTTTAAAGTTTTTGCAAGAAGATTTACATAATGCTCTTCAATATACTCATAAAAAAATTGACTGGGTACCTGGATGGTTAAAACTTTTTCTTTTAAGAGAACAGGCTTAATTGGTTCGAACCATGTTTTATAATGCTGCCACTCTACGATATCTTTTATAATATTGAGACAATTGTGCCAAACTTTTTCGCAAGCTTTCTCCATTATTCCATGAACCGTTTTAGTAGAGTTTAAAAGTCAGTTTCCGCAGATCCAAAAAAAAATATTTTAAAAGAAAAATTTTTGAGTGGACAGCGAATATCAAAATAATTTGTTGAAAAAAAAATTTTTTTATTCTCTTGTGTTTTTACCTATAACCACAGTATGGGCTTTTGCCGGATTTTTATTTTTAAATTTGGAAAATTCAAAATCCAGCATGGGAAGATACAACAACTATATGCCAAAATAAATAAATTTAACCGGGGATTCAAATGTTTATTTATCCACCTTTAAAGTAAATTTTTACTTTACCTTTAGCCATTAAACTTTTAATAATGAGCTACGAATTAACCGGCAAACTGATCGCCAAATATGATACTGTACAGCGTACTGAAACCTTTAAAACCAGGGAATTTGTTGTAGAGAAATCGGAAGATATAAATGGAAGAATAATTACCAACTATATTAAATTTCAGGCTATACAGGATAAAACAAATATCATTGATAAATTAAATGTTGGCGATGAGATAAAAGTTTATTTTAATATTAAAGGAAGCAAGTGGGAAAAAGATGGAAAGACAAACTATATAACAAATTTAGATGCATGGAGGATAGAACAGATGCTGCAGGCAAATACTGCTGCAGCCGCTGAAGATGGGCACCTGGAGCCACTTGACACTTTTTCATCTACATCTTCTGATGCAGTAGATGATCTGCCATTTTAATGCCACTGCCCCCTAAAGGGGAATAATGAAAAATATTTTTTAACGAGCTTTAGAATAAATATCTAACATCGTTGTGTTACTCACTTCAACTTTTTCAGCAATATTCAAAGCATTTACTCATCTTAAATACCCCTTTAGGGGATAGGGGTGCAACAAAAAATTTCTCTCAAACTTCTGCCCTCCGAAGCAGCTGATGAAGCTGCAATAAAAAAATTACTTGCAAACTCTTCCGGTAAAAAAGAAAGTGAAATAAAAGGGTTTCACATCCTTAAGCGTTCGATTGATGCAAGAGGAAAGACTGTTTGGATAAATCTTACAGTTAATGCTTTTATAAATGAGCCGTTCCATAAAAGAAAAATTCCAAAGTTTCATTTCACTGATGTTTCCAAAGCGGTAAAAAGAGTAATTATAATTGGCGCCGGGCCTGCAGGATTATTTGCAGCATTAAAATTAATAGAGCAAGGCATTAAGCCAATTATCCTGGAAAGAGGTAAAGATGTAAGGGCACGCAGAAGAGACCTCGCATTATTAAATAAGGAAGGCATTATTAACCCGGATAGTAATTATTGTTTTGGCGAAGGTGGGGCAGGAACCTACAGTGATGGCAAGCTGTATACACGGAGCAATAAGCGTGGTGATATTGACAGAATTTTACACCTCTTTGTATATTTTGGAGCCGAAGAAAATATTTTATATGATGCACATCCACATATAGGCACCAATAAATTGCCGCAGATCATTACTGCCATGCGTAAAAAGATCGTGGAATGTGGAGGAGAATTTTTATTTGAAAAAAAAGTTACTGATCTTATTATTACAAATGAAAAAATTAAAGCAGTAAAAACAGCAGATGGTTTGTTTGAAGCAGATGCTTATATTTTGGCAACCGGGCATTCGGCAAGAGATATTTTTATATTACTGGATAGTAAAAATATTTTAATACATGCAAAACCATTTGCAATGGGCGTCCGCATTGAGCATCCGCAAAGTTTAATAAATAATATTCAATACCACAGCAACTATACAGATGAGTTTTTGCCTCCAGCATCATATAACCTAATTGATCAGGTAAATGGAAAAGGAGTTTTTTCATTTTGTATGTGCCCCGGCGGCATTATAGCCCCTTCCTCAACTGATAATGGAGAACTGGTTGTTAACGGATGGAGTCCTTCTAAAAGAAATAATCCTTTTGCTAACAGCGGCATTGTTGTGCAGGTTGAAATGGAAGATGCAATAAAAATAATTGGCAAAATGCAATTAGCAATAGAAAAAGATTCACCTCTGCTGCTAATGGAATTTCAAAAATTGATCGAACAAAAAGCTTATGCTGCAGGTGGCGGAAAATTTGTTGCGCCTGCACAGCGTTTGGTTGATTTTGTGGAAAATAAAATTTCTTCTTCCCTGCCTGACTGTTCTTATTTACCCGGAATACATTCTGCGGAGATAAAAAATATTTTACCCGGCTTTATTACTGAAAGATTGAAAATGGCATTCAGATCATTTGGGGAAAAAATGCCTGCCCGATTTGGCGGTAAAGGATATTTTACTAATGAAGCAGTGATTGTGGCTACTGAAAGCCGAACATCGTCGCCTGTGCGTATACCGAGAGATAGTGAAACACTAAACCATCCTCAATTAAAAAATTTATACCCATGCGGAGAAGGTGCAGGCTATGCCGGCGGTATTGTAAGCGCAGCAATGGATGGAGAAAAAATTGCCGGGAAATTAGCTAATGTGCTAATTTGATAATTGTATCAAGTTAAAAATATTTATACGCCAAATAATGAAGTGCTTTGTTATCAAACTTTCTTTGATATTTGCAGTTATCAAACTGCTTATTAAATCAGCATATCAGCACATTATCACATCAGCTAATTAGTATATGAATATTCTTGAGTTATATAATTTAAAAAAATATTACGCTACACAAAAAGCGGTAGATGATATAAGCTTTACCATAGAGCAGGGAAGCATTTTTGGATTACTCGGTCCGAATGGAGCCGGTAAAACAACTTTATTAAGAATGATAACAGGAATTTTTTATCCTGATAGCGGTGATATTAATTTCCGGGGAAAAAAATTTGATACGGTTAATGATATTTATAAGATCGGCTATATGCCAGAGGAAAGAGGATTGTATAAAAAAATGCGAATTGGTGAACAGGCATTATACCTGGCACAATTAAAAGGATTAAGCAGGCAGGAGGCAATGAAAAAAATAAAGGAATGGTTCGTGAAATTTGAAATGCAAAGCTGGTGGAATAAAAAAGTAGAAGACTTAAGCAAGGGTATGAGCCAGAAACTTCAATTTGTTATTACCGTTTTACATGAGCCTCCTTTATTAATATTAGATGAACCCTTTAGCGGTCTTGATCCTGTAAATAGTAATTTAATTAAAGACGAGATCTTTAATCTTGCCCAGAAAGGCACCACAATTATTTTCAGTACACACAGGATGGAGCAGGTAGAGGAAATTTGCGACCATATTGTATTGGTAAATAAAGGAAAAAAAATTTTAGACGGAAGCGTAAAGCAAATTAAACAGGATTGTAAAGAAAATTTATTCAGAATAGGTTTTGAGCAATTACCAACAACATTTGACAGCACCGGGTTTGAAGTGATTCATGAAGAAAGTAATTCGCTGGTGGTGAAAATTAAAGATGGATATAAGCCGGCTTCAGTTTTAAATAATTTTTTAAAACAAAATGCCAGCATCATTTCATTCAACGAAATTTTACCATCCTTAAATGACATTTTTATAAAGAAGGTAAACGATACGGAATCAACAAGGCAGTTTCAGAAGGTTTAATAGAAACGTTATCAAAATTATATTGGATAAAAAACATTTTAAAGTTCTTAACCTCCTGAAGAAAACAAATCAAACTAATTAAACAGAAAACATGAGCAAGGTTTGGCTTATCATTAAAAGAGAGTATTTAACAAGGGTTAGAAACAAAACTTTTATATTATCTACTCTTCTTCTGCCCTTATTTTTTATCGGCTTTATTGCAGCATCTACCTATCTATCAATTAAAGGTGAGGATAAACATACCATTGCGGTAAACGATAAAAACGGAATCTTTAAAAATAGTTTTAAAAGTGATAAGGTTATTAAATATGAATTTCCTGCAGCTGTTAATGCAAATAATTTTAAAGAAAAAGGTTATTCGGCGTTATTAAATATTCCATTAAAATTTGATTCCCCGCAGGATTCCATAACCCTCATATCTGATAAGCAATTAGGCTTCTCCACAGAAGATAAAATAAAAGATCAGATCAATCTCGCAATTAAAAACCGTGCTTTTCTTGAAAAAAATATTAATAAAAAGATATTGGATTCAATAAATGATCTTGATGAGGAGCAGCTTTATAAATTCAGACCGGTAATAAAAAAAGGAAATACAACCCAGCAAGCTAATTCAGGACTGGCTTATGGTATAGGCTTTGGCAGTGGCATGCTTATTTATATAACATTATTTATATATGGCGCTGCTGTAATGCGTGGTGTAATGGAAGAAAAAATGAATCGGATTGCAGAAGTAATTATAAGCTCCGTAAGACCCTTCCAGCTAATGGTAGGAAAAATAATTGGCATAGCTGCAGTTGGTCTTACACAATTATTGATATGGTTCGTTTTAATAATTGTCTTGTCCTCTGCATTATCGGCATTTTTATCACATGATATTTTACAGCATGCACAAAGTGCAAATAATGCAATGGGCTCATCTGCAAATAATACAGCAGCACTAAGTATTTTAAGTGCAAAAAATACTTTTGCACAAGCAAACTGGGCGCTGATCATTCCTTGTTTTTTGTTTTATTTTATCGGGGGATATTTATTTTACGCCGCATTATTTGCGGCGGTAGGAAGTGTAGTAAATGAAGATCCGCAGGAAGCCCAATCATTAATGCTTCCTATTACAATGCCTATAATTTTATCTTTTGTAATAATGATGTCTGCGGCTGCAAAACCGGATACTCCCATTGCAGTATGGGCAAGTATAATACCTTTTTCATCTCCTATTGTAATGATGGCAAGAATTCCATCCGGGGTACCATTTTGGCAATTGGCGCTATCAATGGCTTCGTTGGTTGCAGGATTCATTTTAACTACTATGCTTGCCGCTAAAATTTACCGCACAGGTATTTTATTGTATGGTAAAAAAGTAACGTTTAAAGAAATGAGCAAGTGGCTTTTCAGAAGATCATAATACAGTAGCAGTAGTTGTTGTAGTTTTTGAAGTGCTGCCAAAGATTGCCTTAGTGGCTTCCTGCCTGATAAATTTCAATATTATTCCTGCTATTGCTAATCCGGCAATTAAAATACTGCCAAGAAAAAATCCCAATAAACCATACATGGTAGCTGATTTACTTTGAGGAATATAAGGAGGCTCCGGTTTATCTAAGACCTTAATAAGTGGTGTTGCTTTTTGTAATTTATAAGCTGCGTTTTCCCTGTTGGCAACTGCCTGTATTTACCGGCTGCACTAAAGTATCCTTAAACTCCATCCATATTTCATTCACAATTTCTGCTGCCGGAGTAATTTTTTTTATCATACTGCTCACCTGCCCTATTTCTAATTCACCCTCGTTGATATCACCTTCAAACATTCCTTTTTTTGCTCTTCCCTTTCCTAACAGTTGTTCCAATTCTTCTTTAGATGCACAATTATTTTCTGCCTCCTGCACTTTCCTTAAAAAATCATTCTTTATCATACGCACAGGAGTAAGCTGTTTTAACGTAAGCAAAGTATCTCCTTCTGATGCATTAACAACTGCCTTTTTAAAATGAATATGACAAGATGCTTCTTCACTTGCAACAAACCTGCTTCCTATTTGTACACCTTCTGCGCCAAGCACCATTGCTGCAAGCATTTGCCTGCCGGTAGCAATTCCTCCTGCAGCAATAACCGGAATTTTTACTGAATCACAAACCAACGGCACTAACACCATCGTTGTTGTTTCTTCTCTTCCGTTATGACCACCTGCTTCAAAGCCTTCGGCTACTACTGCATCGCATCCGGCGTCTTCAGCTTTTTTTGCAAACCTGCTGCTGCTCACTACATGAACCACCGTAATGTTATGTTGCTTTAATTGTTTTGTCCAGGCAGAAGGATTACCTGCTGATGTAAAAACGATCGGTACTTTTTCATCAACAATAATTTGCATTTGCTTTTCAATAGCAGGATATAACAAAGGAACATTTACACCAAAAGGTTTACCAGTAGCTGCTTTGCATTTTTGAATATGCTCTTTTAAAATTTCACAAGTCATGCTGCCGGAACCTATTAATCCAAGCCCGCCTGAATTACTTACTGCACTGGCTAAACGCCAGCCGCTTGTCCAAACCATACCAGCCTGTATTATGGGATATTCTATTTTAAAAAGTTGGGTAATGCGATTCTGCATGTCATGAGTCATTAAGTCAATAGGTCATTCGGTTGCTAATTTTAATTGCCAAACTAAATTTTATTTTTTTGTAACAAGCGTCATCTCTTTACTCATCATCCCCGCCTAACCGGCTTCAGTCGGGCAGGGTTGGTCATTCACTTCAGCTTTTAAAATTCTAATGAGCCATGTCTAATAATCCCAATGGGGTGCAACCTAAAAATAGTTTGCTGAATAAAGAAAAAAATGTTGAAGAGAGTGACACAATCCCGAAGTTTCGGGACTATGAAAAACTAATGTTTGTTACCAAATATTTTTTAAATCCATTTTATCTATTGACTCATTGACTTAATGACTCATTGACTTAATTCATGAACCTAAATCAATTTCAGTATTATCACCAATGTTTAATGACCTGGTCTCTCCTCTTATTTCTGCATCGCTCCCGATAAGAGAATCATCCAAAACCACATCATATAATTTTGAGAAAGATCCAACGATGGAATCTTTTACTATCGAATAATGCACAATAGTGTTTTCACCCATAGCAACATTAGGACCAACAATGGAATTTCTTATGTCGCATCCTTCGGCAATACTAACAGGCGGAATAAAAATAGTATTCTCAAAAGTATTTGATTCAGCTATCGTGCCTCCAAACTTTTTAAGCAGGGTGGCATTGGATTTAAGCAATGATTCTTTTTTTCCGCAATCAAACCAGTTCTCTACTTTAAACGGTTTTAATTTAGCGCCGCTTTGTATCATACACTCAAGTGCATCCGTCAAATTAAATTCATCATAGCTTTTTATATCATTAGTAATAATATTTTCTAAACAATTAAAAAGAAATGAAGTTTCTTTTATCTTGTACAATCCAACCAATGCTAAGTTGGATTTTGGTATGGATGGTTTTTCCACTACCCGGTTTATAAATCCATCCTTGTCAATTTCTGCAACGCCAAAATTTCTCGGGTCATCAACTTTTTTTACTCCCAGCATTGAATAGGGAGATTGCAAAACACAATCAATATCGTATTCACAGATAGTATCTCCCAACGCAATAAAAACATCATCGTCACCAATTATTTGTTTAGCAAGATTGATAGCATGCCCTGTTCCTTTGCGTATATTCTGGTAAATGAAGTGACAGTTAAGATCAGGATATTTTGCTTTGATATAATCCTGAATTTTTTCTCCGAGATAGCCTACAATAAAAACAAATTCATTAATGCCTGCATCATGCAACTGGTCTACATTAATGCTTAAAATTGTTTTTCCGGCCAAGGGAATTAAAGCTTTTGGCTGAGTATATGTATGTGGTCGCAGCTTAGTGCCTGCACCCGCCACAGGAATAATGGCTTTCATTAATATCTTATTTGTTATCCAATCTTCACAAAAACAGTACGTGAAGTTAGGAAAATATTATTTTATGTGCGATGTTAGATGTGTGAAGTACGATGTACGTAGCTTTAAATATTATGGTAAGAGATAGATATTTGTTTTAACATCGTACATCTTACCTCGTACATCGTACATTCTTATTTCTTACTTCGTACATCGTACATTTGCCTAAACTTATTTCATGCAAAAAGATAAGCAGGTATTCGACATTATAAATAAAGAATTAGAAAGACAAAGACATGGTATTGAACTGATCGCTTCTGAAAACTTTACTTCTTTACAGGTGATACAGGCAATGGGCACTGTGCTCACGAATAAATATGCAGAAGGTTATCCCGGAAGAAGATATTATGGTGGCTGTGAGTTTGTAGATGAAACTGAACAGCTTGCTATTGACAGGTTAAAAAAAATATTTGATTGCGAATATGCAAATGTTCAGCCACATAGCGGTGCGCAGGCAAATGCAGCATTAATGATGGCTATCCTGCAGCCGGGCGATAAAATTTTAGGATTAGATCTTAGCATGGGCGGGCATCTTACCCATGGCTCACCGGTAAACTTCTCAGGCAAATTATACAAAGCGCATTTTTATGGAGTAAAAAAAGACACGGGTTTAGTTGATTATGAAATGCTGGAACAAAAAGCAAGAACAGAAAAACCAAAACTTATTATCTGCGGCGCATCAGCATACAGCCGTGACTGGGATTATGAAAGAATAAGAAAGGTTGCTGATGAAGTTGGCGCATTTTTGTATTGCGATATGGCGCACCCTGCAGGACTGATCGCAAAAAATTTATTACGTTCTCCTTTTGATCATTGTCATTTTGTTACCTCCACAACACACAAAACTTTGCGTGGACCACGTGGCGGAATTATTTTAATGAAAAAAGATTTTGAAAATCCTTTTGGATTAAAAGATATGAAAGGCAAAATAAGAATGATGAGCAACCTGCTGGATATGGCTGTGTTTCCTGGCACGCAGGGCGGACCGCTGGAACATATCATTGCTGCAAAGGCAGTTTCGTTCGGTGAAATTCTTACTGATGAGTTTACTTTGTATGCAAAGCAAATTAAATTGAATGCACAAAAAATGGCACAGGCTTTTGTAAAAAAAGATTATAACCTTATCAGCGGAGGAACAGACAATCACTTAATGCTTATCGATCTTAGAAACAAAAATATAACCGGAAAAAAAGCACAGGAAACATTAGACAAAGCGCAGATAACCCTAAACAAAAACGCAGTACCTTTTGATGATAAAAGCCCGTTTGTAACTTCGGGTATTCGTGTAGGTGTGCCTGCAATCACAACAAGAGGAATGAAGGAAGAGCATATGCAGATTGTGGTTGACCTTGTTGATAAAGTTTTAATGAACATTGATAATGAGAATGTAATTACAGAAGTAAGAAATGAAGTAAGATCATTCATGGATCAATTTCCGTTATACCCTGAATTAGGATAAAATTATGTATGCGACTTTCTGAGAAAGAAATATCGGCAATAAAAAATAACATTCTGAATTTTGATCAGGATGCTAAAATTTATTTATTTGGTTCAAGAACAAATGATAACGCAAAGGGCGGAGACATAGATGTGCTGGTAATCTCTGAAAAAATTGGTTTTAATGAACAATTAAAAATACGGACAGGAATCTTTAGCGAAATAGAGGAACAAAAATTAGATGTGATTGTTAAAAAAAATTTCGACGATGTATTTGTTAGAATGATTGAACCCGATTTACAAATTTTATGAAAAAAGTACTGCAATATTTAGAGGCGACTTTTGAGCAGGCTAACGAGGCAATGAATCATCTTATGATTTCCTCGGAACATTGTAAACATTTTTTTGATAATGAAAACAACTCTGAAGAAGAATTAATAGAGCTTGAAGCATTAACGGGCAGGTTTGCAAGAATGAGTGATATTTTAATTCAAAAAATTTTTAAAACAATTGACCGGCTTGACGGAATTGCGCCCGGTACAGTAAGGGACAGAATTCTGCAGGCAGAAAAAAATAATATAATAAATAACGCAAAAACTTTTCTGGAAATTAGAGATAAGCGAAATACAATTGCTCATGAATATGAATTACATTCCTTAAAAGAAATCTTTGTTTTTGTATTTCAGCACATTCCATTTTTAACAGAGGCTCTGAAAAAGCTAAGGAATATTCGCAAAAATTTTATACCTGATTATGATACAACGTGTACAAACAATCTGGATGTTATTAGCATCTGCAGCGGTTTTGCTGAGTTTGAAAACTTCTTTTTACAGCGGAACTTTAATAACTGATAACAGCTTTCATTCTGTTATGGGCATAGATAGTTATGGCGTGATGATATTAACGGTAGCATTGGGAACAGCATTATTCGTAAACATTTTTTTATTCAAACACAGGATGCTGCAATTTCGGATTTGCATATTTGCATTGCTTGCAGAATGCTTAATTATATTTCTTTACTTCAACCAGAT